>Ga0105046_10000226_pt1 | contig 72733 bp, 71 predicted proteins | sample MAT03_FD_78385 | JGI IMG/M metagenome (GOLD analysis project Ga0105046, IMG submission 78385) | Freshwater microbial communities from Lake Fryxell liftoff mats and glacier meltwater in Antarctica - MAT-03 (megahit assembly) | ecosystem: Environmental > Aquatic > Freshwater > Ice > Liftoff...
GCCAGAGGAGTGCCTTGTGCGCAGGACAGCCGCCGCTCGTATCGCACCATCACCAGGCGCCTCGCCAGGGTGGATTATTGCCCTGCTGGCCGCCGGGCTTCTGAGTGGCTGCTCACGGTCGGTCGTTGTCGACGGTTCATTCAACAAGGGCGCTGCGCGGGCGGCGGGTTACACCAACATTCTGGTCGTCGGCGTGAGTCCGGACGTCAATGGCCGCTGCGCCTTCGAGCAAGCGCTGGCTGGGGTCCTCAGGAGCGCAACAGTGAAGACAACGATGAGCTGCTCGGTAATGGACACCAAGGAGCCGCTCACCCGGGAGAGTGTGGAGCGCGCTGTTGCAAGCCTCGGCGCGGACGCGGTGCTCGCGACAACCCTGGTCGGGTCCACACAGAAGGGGAAGGAAGGCGGCTCTGCAGATGCGCGGGGCGGCGGCTACTACAAAGCCACGGATTTTGGCTACGACTACGGCTTCTATGGCGCCTACGGCGTACCCATGGTGTATGGCGAGTTCCAGGTTGCGCCGTCCGTCTTCTCGATCACCGGCACGGCCCGGCTCTCAACGCGGCTGTTCAGGGCCGACGACGCTACGATCGTCTATACCCTGGTCACCAAAGCCAGGAACCTGTCATCCCGCGAAATGGCCATCGCAGAAATCGCACCGGCGATCGCCACCAGATTGTCCAGCGACGGCTTGATTCCCTAGCGCGCTCAGTCCTCGCCGGCAGCCTGGCCACTGGCGCGGCTACTGGCCAGGCGATAGGCCGTCTTCCGGGACGCCCCGGTCAACCGCGCGGCGAGGCTGGCGGCCTGGGATGCCGGCAGTTCCGCTGCCAGGATGCCAACCACGCGGGCTAGTTCGGCCTCGTCCGGAGCCCTTTCCACACCAGTGCCGGCCACCAGCCAGGTGCACTCCCCGCGCTCCCCTCCCGGGTCGGCAAGGACGGCAGCCCGGACCTCCGCCAGACTGCCCCGGTAGACGGTCTCGTGGAGCTTCGTAAGCTCCCGGCCGACAGCGGCAGCGCGCTCCGGGCCGAACACGGCAATGGCGTCGGCCAAGGTGCCCCCCAGCCGATTGGTCGACTCATAGAACACGAGCGTTTCCCCCCGCAGGGCCAGCTCCTGCAGCCGGGCAGTACGCGCGACGGAACGGGCTGGAAGAAAGCCCTCGAAGTAGAACCGGTCGGTCGGCAAGCCGGCGACCGACAGGGCAGCAATAGCTGCGCAGGGCCCCGGCACGGGGCTGACCGGGAGATTGGCTGCCCGCAGGGCCGCGAGCAGCCGGTAGCCGGGGTCGCTGATCAGTGGCGTGCCCGCATCGGCAACCAGCGCCACACTGTCGCCCGCACGCAGTCGCGCCAGGATCTCGTCGACCCGACCCGCCTCATTGTGTTCGTGCAGGGACACCAGGCGGGCGGTAATGCCAGCGTGGGTTAGCAATTGCCCAGTGTGCCGGGTATCCTCGGCGGCGACGAGTGCGACGCTGCCCAGAACCTCGCGCGCACGCGGACTCAGGTCTCCCATGTTGCCAATCGGCGTTGCCACGACATACAGCGTGCCTGGCCGCAACGGTGCGCCAGCACGACCGCCTCGCCGGTCGGCCTTGTCGCCGGCCTTAGGCTCGCTGCTGGCAATGTCACTCATGGGGTTCATTGTCGGAGCAGCAGGCCAGCCCCTGCAACCCACGACCTCCCCGGGGGCGCAGCCGACCGCTGCCGGTGCTCCTCTCGTGGCCCTGGTCGTGCCGTTATCCGGCCGTCAGGAGTCGCTGGGCATGGCTATACGGGACGGTTTTATCGCTGCCAGTTTCGAGGCGCCCGAGAGCAGGCGTTTCGATACCCTGATCATTGACGAAGCCCGGGTGAGCGGCGCAGAAGCCCACGCCCAGGCGCTGAATGCAGGGGCTAAGGCGCTCGTTGGGCCGTTGCTCAAGGAGTCTGTGGTCGCCATGGCACCGCTGGTGGGCGCCAGCGCCGGGCCCCTGCCAGGGCAGATGGCAGTCCTTGCTCTCAATAATCTGAGCGACACGGATCCAGCGAACGGGGTGCTGTGGCAATTCGCTCTCGCGCCCGAAGACGAAGTCCGGGAGATTGCCGCCCGGGCCACCGCGCTCAGGCAGCTGCGGGCCGTTGTGCTGGTTCCCGCGACTGAGTGGGGCCAGCGGTTGCTCGCGGCGTTCTCTGCAGAGTTCGCCCTGCGCGGCGGAGTCGTGGTGGATACCCGGACGTACCTGCCGGGAGCAGCAGACTTCACGGTACCCATCCGCAGCCTTCTGCTGACGACCGCCGCGAGGCCGGCTGACCCGGGTCCTGCCGCAAATCCCGTTGAAAAACCCGGTTTGGCACCGGGACGGCGGCAGGACGTGGACCTTATTCTCGTCGTGGCCAATAGCAGCAACGGCAGACAGATCCTGCCCCAGCTCAGGTTTTTTGGCGCCAGCGATCTCCCCACCTACAGCACCTCCGCAATCTGGGAAGACGGTGGCGCAGACGACGATGATCTGAACGGCGTGATCTTTCCGGACAGTCCATGGGTCATTGCACCGAACAGCCGCCAGTTACTGGTGAAGAATGGCGTGGTCCGGCACTGGGGCCGGGCCTTGCTCAACGTGTCCCGGCTCTACGGACTGGGCTACGACGCCTACCAGTTGCTGCCCGAAATCCTTGGCCAGCCGTCGCCGGGTCCGTTCGCACTTGGCGAGATTCCCGGAGCTTCCGGCGTGCTCTATGCGGACGCAACGGGACGCATCCACCGGCGGCTCACCTTTGCGGAAATCCGGGGAGGACGCCCGATGTCCTTGCCGGCACCACTACTGGAACCGTCCAGACCGACACTAACTCCACAATTGCCACCGGTTGGTCCCTGACGGGTCGGGTTCCGGGGCCGTCGCCCTGATGCCAGGATCCCGGCATCTTCAGCACGGCGTGGCTGCTGAGGCCCTGGCCGCGCGCTACCTGGTAGACCAGGGGCTCTGCCTCGTCACCCGCAACTTCCGGGCCCGGTTCGGCGAACTGGACCTCGTCATGACGGAGCGGGACGTCCTCGTTATTGTCGAGGTGCGGGCCCGACGCAAGACCAACGTCACCATGCCTGGGGGCACCATCGATTTCCGGAAGCAGCGACGGCTGATCGGCGCAGCCCGGTACTTACTGCTGCGCAACCGGCAGTACGCCGCCTGGCCGGTGCGCTTCGACGTGGTAGAGGTCACCGGGGAACTGTCTGACCCGCGCATACGCTGGACCCGCGCCGCCTTCTCACTGGATGACGTGGCGGGCCGCTGAACACCGGCAGTATCATGGTCCTTTGACCAGACTGGAGGCGACCATGTCCCTGACGGATGCCATACGTGGCCATTTCGCCGAGAGCATTACCACGAAGCAGGCGGCAGCGGCCGTACTCGTCAACCCGATCGCTGCCGCCACGACACTGCTTAGCGAGTCACTAGGAGCCGGTGGCAAGATCCTGAGCTGTGGCAACGGCGGCTCCGCCGGCGACGCGCAGCACTTCTCTGCGGAACTGCTGAACCGCTTCGAGCGCGAGCGCCCCCCGCTCTCGGCCATCGCACTGTCGACGGATACGTCCACGCTGACTTCCATCGCCAACGACTATGCCTATGAGCAGGTCTTCTCCAAGCAGGTCACGGCCCTCGGCCGCGCTGGCGACGTGCTGTTGGCAATATCCACGTCGGGCAATTCACCGAACGTTGTGGCCGCCATTCACGCCGCCCATGCGCGTGGCTTACGGGTCGTCGCCCTGACGGGCCGTAACGGTGGACAGATCGCCGGAGCGCTGCGGTCCGGGGACGTGGAGATCCGGGTCCCGGCGGAGCGCACGGCCCGCATCCAGGAGGTGCACCTCGTCGTGATCCACTGCCTCTGCGACGGGATCGACCAGACGCTCTACGGCCCGCCTACTTGACGATCTTCAGCGACGGCCGCCCGGCTGGTGGCGTCGTTGGCGCCGCCGGTGGCTCGGGTGCGGGTGCAGCGCCGGACGGGGCGTACTCGTCGACGGGAAACACCAGGCCCTCGCCCGTCTCCCGCGCGTAGATGCCAAGAACCGCAGCAAGAGGCGCGCGCACGGTGCGCGGCACGCCGCCAAAGCGGGCGTCGAAACTGATCTCGTCGTTGGTGAGCTCCAGGCGACTGGTGGCTGAATAGCTCACGTTCAGGATGATGCGGCCGTCCTGCACGTGCTGTTCAGGCACGGCAACCCCCGGCTGAGTCGCGTCCACGACCAGATGCGGCGTCTGGCCGTTATCCGTCATCCACTGGTGCAGAGCCCTCAGGAGGTAGGGCCGCTTCGGCGTGACTACTGGCGCATCTCCAGTTCGGCCTCAGTCAGGCTTTCCCGGAAGGCACGCCGGGCGAACATGCCATCCATGTACTTGCGGATCGGCTGGGCGCCATTGCCGTTCAGTTCGACCCCGTACAACGGCAGACGCCAGAGGAGCGCCGCGACACTGGCATCAGCCAGCGAGAAGTCCTCACTGAGGAAGAAGCGCTTGACGGCAAACAGCTCAGCGCTTGAAAGCAGGCTTTCCTGCAGAACCTTACGGGTCTGGGCAGTCTGCTTGCGATCCGTTGCTGTCGCGCACTGGTGGGCCATTGCGAACCAGTCCTTCTCGACCCGATAGAGCGCCAGCCTGACCTGGGCCCGGCTTACGGGGTCGACTGGCATCAGGGGGGGGTGGGGAAAACGCTCATCGATGTACTCCATGATCACCCGAGAGTCGTAGAGCACCAGCTCCCGGTCAAGGAGCGTCGGGGTGGAATGGTAGGGATTGAGGTCGAGCAGGTCCTCGGGAAGTTCACCGTCCACCACGCTGATGATGTCGATGACGATGCCCTTCTCGGCGAGCACTATCCGCGTGCGGTGACTGTCTATGGAGGTCGGATCGGAATACAACGTCATGGCTGCCCGCCGCCCGGAGCTGCCTGCCGAAGAATTCCACTCCTCAGACACCTACCTGACGTCCTTCCAGATCTCCTGCTTAAGGAGATAGGCAAAGACGCCGAAGACGAGCAGGAACGCAATCACAAGGATGCCCAGGCTCTGCCGCTTGAGCTTCATGGGCTCGGCGATGTAGTCCAGGAAATTGACAGTGTCCCGCACGAACTCGGCGTAAGCCTCGGGCTTGAGCGTGCCTGGGGATACTTCCTTGAATTCACGGAAGACGCGGTGAGTGACGCCATCGCGCTTCTCCTCCTCGAACTTGCCCGTCTGCATCCCCTGCAACTCCCACAGCACGTGGGGCATGGCAGTGTTCGGCAGCATGATGTTGTTCACCCCGGTGGGACGTGCGGGGTCGACGTAGAAGGAGCGCAGAAAGTTATAGATGTAGTCGGGACCCTTGGACCGGGCCAGCAGGGAGAGATCCGGTGGGGCGATGCCAAACCACCGCTCAGCGTCGGCCGGCCGCATCGCAATGCCCATCGTCTCCGTAGGCCGCGCCGCGCCGAACATCAGGTTGCCGATCACCTGCTCCTCGGTCATGTCGAGGTCCCGCGCGAGCTGGTTGTAACGCACGTACTTGGCGGAGTGGCAACCCATGCAGTAATTGACGAAATTGCGGGCCCCCCGCTGCAGGGAGGCGACATTGGCGACGTCATTGTTGGCGAACTGCTGAAAGCCGGCTTCAGCACCGGCGGCCAGCACCGGGGGGGAACCCGACACAGCCAGCACGCCAGCCAGCGCGATAAGGCCGGACCGCAGGCGCTGTCTCGGAATATGAATGCTCATGACCAACTCACTCGTGCCCGTGGTAAACGACGCGCTCCGGGACCGGCTTGGTCCTTTCCCGCGAGGTGTACAACGGCATCAGCAGGAAGACTGCGAAATAGATGATCGTGAAGACGCGGGCTCCGGTATTGACCAGTGGCGTAGCCGGCTGGAGGCCCAGAGCACCCAGAGCCACGAAGCTGATGACGAGAGCCCAAAGGGCCACCTTGAACTGCCAGCCACGATACCGGATGGACTTGACCTTGCAGCGGTCGAGCCAGGGCAGCAGAAACAGGAACACGATGGCGGCGAGCATTAGAAACGCCCCCCAGCCCTTGCTCGGCACCGCCCGAAGAATCGCGTAGAAGGGCGTGAAGTACCAGACCGGCGCAATGTGCTCGGGGGTCTTCAGCAGGTTGGCCGGCTCGAAGTTCGCATGCTCCAGAAAATAGCCGCCCATCTCCGGTGCGAAGAACACCACGGCGGCGAAGATGATCGCGAACCCGATGATCGCGACCAGATCCTTGGAGGTGTGGAAGGGATGAAAGGCGACGCCGTCCAGCGGTATGCCCGTCGGCCCTTTCTTCTCCTTGATCTCGATGCCGTCGGGATTCAGGGAGCCTGTGGTGTGCAGCGCCAGGATATGCACGACCACGAGCAGGATCAGAGCCAGTGGCAAGGCCACGACGTGGAACGCAAAGAACCGGTTCAGTGTGATGTCGGAGATGAAGTAGTCACCGCGAATCCACTCAACGAGTCCCTCGCCAATGACGGGGATAGCGCCGAAGAGGGAAACGATAACCTGCGCCCCCCAATAGGACATCTGCCCCCAGGGCAGCAGATAACCCATAAAGGCCTCCGCCATCAGCGCCAGGTAGATGAGCATGCCGACGATCCAGAGCAGTTCACGCGGCCCCTTGTAGGAGCCGTACATCAGCCCGCGAAACATGTGGAGGTACACCACGACAAAGAGCATGGATGCGCCGGTGGAATGCATGTAGCGGATCAGCCAGCCCCACTCCACCTCCCGCATGATGTACTCGACGGAGGCAAAAGCATCCTCCGCGGAAGGCTTGTAGTTCATCGTCAGGAAAATGCCGGTTACCAGCTGGAGAATCAGCACCACCAGTGCCAGCACCCCAAACACGTACCAGATGTTGAAATTCTTGGCGGCGTAGTACTCGGTGACGTGCTCCTTCATCATCGCCGTGAGAGGAAAGCGCTCGTCTATCCAGTCGATGAAGCGGGCTCCCCGGCCCCCGCCGCCAGTCGGCGCTACGCCCGAAGGTCCTGCGCTCATGCTGCCGCTCCCGCATCCTCGCCGACGATGACCAGTTCATCCCCCACGAAGCGATAGGGCGGGATGGTGAGATTGGTTGGTGCCGGCGAGCCATCCATGACCCGCGCGGCCAGGTCGAACTTGGAGCCGTGGCAGGGGCAGAAAAAGCCGCCGCGCCAGTCCGGGCCCATGTCCGACGCTGCCACTTCGAATCGCTCCAGTGGGGCGCAGCCCAGATGGGTGCAATTGCCAATCACCACCAGGTAGTCCGGGCGCAGGGCGCGCCCCTCATTCTGGGCATAGGGCGGCTGGATTGACTCGTTGGAATCCGGATCCTTGAGACCGACGGTGCTGTCGAGGAGCGCATCGAGCATGGTCTTGCTGCGGTGGAGTACCCAGACGGGCTGCCCTCGCCAGACCACGCGAACCATGGCCCCCGCTTCCAGCTTGCTGATATCCACAGTCACCGGCGCACCGAGAGCCTGGGCCCGGGTGCTGGGCTTAAAGGAGGCGATGAACGGCGCCGCCGTCAGAGCCAATCCCACCACACCCGTCACACTGGTGGCTACGGCCAGAAAATGCCGACGGCTGACAGACGCCTCTTCGCTCATCGAGCTAATCCTCTAGAAAAACCCTGGTGGCTCACTGCCCGGTTCCGGATGACTGCCGTTCGGGGCAGGCAGGCCAAAATCCACTGCAATGGGGCGGCAGAAAGCCCGAAAATTATACACGGGGGGCTTCTGACTTGCCTACGGTCAGGCCAGACTCTGGCCAGACTCTTGCTAGGCCCTGCGCCGGATCCGGGCACCGAGTTGCTGCAGTTTTTCCTCGATGCACTCATAGCCCCGGTCAATGTGGTAGATCCGGTCGACGATCGTCTCGCCCTCGGCGGCCAGGCCGGCTACCACAAGGCTGGCCGAGGCCCGGAGGTCGGTTGCCATCACCGGGGCCGCCCGCAGTTGGGCTACGCCCTGGACGATCGCCGTGTGGCCTTCGATCCTGATGTTGGCGCCCATGCGCTGCAGCTCGAGGGCGTGCATAAACCGGTTCTCGAAGACATTCTCGATAATCGTTCCGACGCCGTTGGCCACGCAGTTGAGGGCCATGAACTGGGCCTGCATGTCGGTGGGAAAGGCGGGATAGGGATCGGTGCTGATGTCCACGGCAAGCGGCCGCCGGCCCCGCATATCCAGCTCAATCCAGTCCGGGCCGGAGTGAATAGTGGCCCCGGCCGCCCGCAACTTCGCCAGGACCGCCTCCAGATGGTCCGGGCAGGTCCGGCACACCCGGATATGCCCGCCGGTAATCGCCGCGGCGACCAGAAACGTGCCGGTCTCGATCCGGTCGGGCTGGACCTCGTACTCCGCACCGTGAAGCCGCTTGACGCCCTGGATCACAATACGGTTGGTCCCCGCCCCCTGGATAAGGGCACCCATGCTCGTGAGGAACCCGGCGAGATCTGCCACCTCGGGCTCGCGGGCCGCATTCTCGAGGATGGTCTCGCCGTCCGCCAGACAGGCGGCCATCATCAGGTTTTCGGTGCCCGTGACGGTTACCTTGTCCATCAGCAGGTGCGCACCCCGGAGACGGCCAGATCTGGCCCGGATGTAGCCATCGACGATCTCGACCTCGGCACCCATCGCGCGGAGACCGGCCACGTGCAGGTCCACCGGCCGGGCTCCGATGGCACAGCCACCGGGCAGCGAGACATCCGCGTGGCCGTAACGCCCAACCAGCGGGCCCAGGACCAGGATCGAGGCCCGCATCGTCTTCACCAGCTCGTAGGGCGCCGCGAAATCCGTAATGGACCGGGCATCCACCTCGAGGCGCATTCCGTCGTGAACCGTAATGCCAACCCCCATCCGGCCCAGGAGGTCGATGGTGGTAGTGATGTCGTTCAGATGCGGGATATTACCGAGGGTGACCTTCTCATCGGCAAGCAGGGTCGCGGCAAGAATGGGCAGAGCGGCGTTCTTGGCACCGGATATGCGCACCTCCCCTTCCAGAGGCCTGCCGCCAGTGATTGCCAGTTTTTCCATGGGCTGTGCAGCGAGCCCGGTTAAGGCTCCCTGGCGCTCCACTCTTCTGGCGTATAGGCCTGAATCGAGAGGGCGTGAATATCACCGCCAATGCGGTCGCCGAGGGCGCCGTAGATCAGCCGGTGACGCTGGAGAGTGCGCTTGCCGGTGAAGGCCGGGCTGACGACCAGGGCCTCGAAGTGCACGTTATCCGTGCTCTGGACGGTCGCGGTCGTGTCAGGCAGATAGGCCCGGATCAGCGTTTCAATCTCTTGTGGAGTCATGCAGGTATCGAGGACCGGGGAGGTGGGGCGCGGCATTATAGATGACTTACAATCACAGCCCATGAGCATCGTCCCCTGAGTTGCGCAGTATGAGTAGACGAACATGAGCAGCGCCCTGCCAGACTTCCGCTCGCGGGGCCGGCGCGTCCTGGAAATCGAGGCGGCGGCGGTTGCGAGCCTAGGTCCGCGGCTGGACGCGAGCTTCGACCAGGCCTGCCAGCTCTGCCTGGACTGCCGCGGCAGGGTGGTCGTGACCGGCATGGGCAAATCCGGCCACATCGCAGGCAAGGTGGCGGCGACCCTGGCGAGTACCGGCACACCGGCCTTCTTCGTCCACCCCGGGGAGGCCAGTCACGGCGACCTCGGCATGATCACCCGCGCCGACCTGCTCATCGCGATCTCCAGCTCCGGCGAGACCCACGAACTGGTAACGATCCTTCCCCTGCTCAAGCGCCTGGGTATCCCGCTGATCACTCTTACGGGCAACCTCCGCTCGACGCTGGCCGAGGCCGCGACGGTCACCATCGACGTCGGCGTCCGCGAGGAGGCCTGCCCCCTGAACCTGGCACCCACCGCGAGCACCACAGCGGCCCTCGCCATGGGAGATGCCCTGGCGGTCGCACTGCTGGCGAGCCGGGGATTTACGCGGGAAGACTTTGCCCTGGCGCACCCCGGCGGCTCCCTGGGGCGGAGGCTGCTGCTGCGGGTTGACGACCTGATGCACGGCGGCGACGGCATTCCGCGAGTGGCACCGGAGACCCCGCTCGCCGGGGGCCTCGTGGAGATGACACGGAAGGGTCTGGGCATGACTGCCATCATCGAGGCAGACGACCGGCTGGCCGGGATCTTCACGGACGGCGACCTGCGCCGCATCCTTGACCGGGGTATCGACGTGCATCGCACGACCATGCGCGACGTGATGACCACCCACTGCAAGACCATCGCACCGGGGGTGCTGGCAGCGGAGGCTGTGCATCTGCTCGAGATCTACAAGATCAACGGTCTGCTAGTGGTGAACGAAGACCGCAAGGTAGTCGGGGCACTCAACATCCATGACCTGCTGCGCGCGGGCGTGATGTAAGCCGGGCGAACCTCCATGGAACCACTTGAACTGCGCACCATCGCCGCCGGGATCAGGCTGCTCGTGCTGGATGTGGACGGGGTGCTGACCGATGGGCGCCTGCACTACGACTCTGATGGACGTGAAACCAAGAGCTTCCATGTACGCGACGGTTACGGCCTACAGCAGGTACTGGCGGCGGGATTGCTCGTCGCTGTGATCTCAGGCCGGCGCTCAGGCGCTGCCGCTGCCCGTCTTGCGGAGCTGCGTGTGCCCCATGTCTTTCTGGGCCGGAACGACAAGCGCGAGGTGCTGCAAAAGCTTGTGACGGAGCTTGGCATACCCCTCCCCAACGTGGCCTGTATCGGTGATGACGTCACCGACCTGGAGATCATGGGGCTCGCGGGTCTCGGTATCACTGTCGCCGACAGCCACCCCGACGTGCGGCGCGCAGCCGACTGGGTGACCGGTACCGCCGGAGGCCAGGGTGCCGTCCGGGAGGTCTGCGACTACCTGCTGGCCGCACGGCAGCCCGCCTGAATGCTCACCATCCCTGAATTGCAGCATCCCCTGCGGTTCCTGGCGCTGCTCGTGGCCGCCCTGTTTACCGGTTTCCTGGTATTCCGGACCGGGCCAAAGGACGCTTCATCCCAGCCGGCACCGCGCCTGGGCCTCGGTTACTACGTGAAGGACGCCCGCCTCACGGGTACCGGGATCGATGGCAAGATCCTCTATCGGGTAGGCACAACCGCGGCGGAGCAGTTACTGGCGGACGGGACGATCACGCTGCGGGATGTCACGGTGGACTACGAGCCGGCAGCCGAGGTTCCCTGGAAACTGCGGGCCAACCAGGGGCAGATACCACCAGATCGTAATATCATTGAACTGATTGGAGACGTGGTGGCGACGACAGCCTCGACCGCCGCCGATCCTGCCCAAGCCACCGCCGGGGGCCGCACCCGTGCGGCGCCGCTGGTGATCCGAACCGACTATCTGGAGCTGGATCCGGAAGCCTACGTCGCCAGCACAGAGAGCTTCGTGGCGGTGGAGCGTAACCGGGACACGCTTAATGCCAGGGGGATGCGTGTCTATCTCAAGCAGGATCGTCTTCAGTTCAACGCCGAGGTGCGCGGACGGTTTCTCCCCTGAGCGCGCTTCTGGCAGCCTTGGCGTGAGATTTGCCGAGTTTCTGCTGGCTGCAATGGCCGCGCTGATTTCGGCAGGCGTCAGCGCCGCTGACCCCTCCCCAGAAGCTCCCCCTTCCCTGCCGCGGCCCGTGCTGACGCCGGCAGATCCGGCACTACCGATCGAACTCGACGCGGCGTTTTCTGAATTCGACAGGCGCAACAACCGGCTCGTCTTCCGGCAGCTGAACATTACTCAGGGCGCACTTGCCATCACGGCAGACCAGGCTACTGCCGATCCGGCAGACTTCGAGAACAGCGTGTGGATATTCACCGGCAATGTCAGCATCAACAACGCGGACACCCGGACTACGTGTGATCGCGCCGAACTGACGTTCCGTGGCAACAACCTGCGCAGAGCTGTGCTAAGCGGGCTGCCTGCGACATTCCGCCAGTCCGGGACCGCGGGGAATCCCCCAACGGAAGGGCAGGCTGACCTGCTGGACTACGACTTTGATGCCGGCACCATCCAGCTGACCACTAACGCCGTACTCAGCGATGGCATAAACGAAATCTCCGGAAGCCGGATCGCCTACGACCTGCGGCGGGAAGTGGTGACTGCCGGTGGCAGCCCGGACGGTGCGGTACGCATGCGGATCACACCCCAGCAAAAGCCGACACCGCCGCCGAGTAAACCGTGAGCACATTGCGGGCGGAGTCGATCAAGAAGCGCTTCAAGCGGCGGCAGGTGGTCAAGGGCATCTCGCTGGCCGTGGAGAGCGGAGAAATCGTCGGACTGCTGGGGCCGAATGGCGCCGGCAAGACGACAGCCTTCTACATGATTGTCGGCCTGATTACCTGCGATGAGGGTCGCATCACCCTTGATGAGCATGATCTTACCGGCATGCCGATGCACCGCAGGGCAAGGCTGGGTCTCGGCTACCTCCCCCAGGAAGCCTCCGTCTTTCGCAAGCTCAGTGTCGAAGACAACATCCTGGCGATACTGCAGACCCGCCCGGCGCTGGACCGGACCGCCCAGGAGCGGCTCCTGGAGGAGCTTCTCGAGGAACTCCGCATTGCCCATGTGCGCACCAGCATGGGGGTCAGCCTTTCCGGCGGGGAGCGGCGGCGGGTCGAGATCGCCCGGGCACTGGCTGCGGAACCCCGCTTTGTGCTGCTGGATGAGCCGTTTGCGGGCGTCGACCCACTCTCGGTCCTGGACATCCAGCGAATCATCCGTCAATTGGCTGCCCGGGGCATCGGGATCCTGATCACAGACCATAATGTGCGCGAGACACTGGGAATCTGCAGCCGGGCTTATATTCTTAACGACGGCGCAATGATTGCCGAAGGTACCCCCGGGGACATTCTCGCGAATCAGCAGGTTCGCGAGGTTTACCTTGGCGAGGGCTTTAAACTATAGGATCCGCCGGGACGCACGGCGGCGCTTCAGGGATGACGATGAAGCCGGCTCTACAGCTCAGAATCGGTCAACAGCTGACCATGACCCCGCAGCTGCAGCAGGCTATCCGCCTGTTGCAGCTGCCGGTGGCCGAGTTGAACACCCAGCTGGAACAGCTGCTGACCGAAAACGTGATGCTGGATCTGGACGAGCCGGCACCCTCCTCCGCTGAGGGCAATCTGGAACTTGACGCGCCACCCCCTGACCCCGCCAGCGGCGGAACCCCGGATGACGAAACCCCGGCGGATAACTGGGACGACGCAGAGAGCGAGTCCGGCGCCGTCGCCGATTCCCCTGCCGGTGACGAGTCCGATTCACTCCTCTGGAGCGAGTCTTCGGCGGGCGGGAGCAGCAACTGGGATGGTGAAGACGGCCGCCCGGAACCCAGTGACAGGGCCAACGAGACGCTCCACGCCCATCTGCTCTGGCAACTGGAAACCGAGCACTTCGAGCCCCGGGAGGTGCTCATGGGTCAAGCGCTGGTGGATGCCATGAATGATGCGGGCTACCTCACAGAGTCCCTGCCGGTGATTCTGGAGAACCTGCAGTCATCCGGCGCCTTCAGCCTGGATGAACTCGAACAGACGCTCACCAAGGTCCAGGGGCTGGACCCTGCGGGCATCGGTGCCCGGGACCTGGGCGAGTGCATCCGGATTCAGCTGCGCCAGCTTTCTCCTGGCCTCCCCGGTCTGACGCTGGCACTCGCCATCACCGTGGATGGCCTGGACCTGGTCGCCGAGCAGCAGCTGGGTATTCTGCGCCGGCGCCTCGGCGTGTCCGAGGCGGAACTGGATGTAGCGCTGGCACTTGTTCGCAACTGCCATCCCAAGCCAGGCCTCGCGGTGCAGCCTTCGTCGCCGGATTACGTCGTGCCCGATGTCTTCGTCCGCAAACGCAACGGGCGCTGGGCCGTAGACGTCAACCGCTCCACGACTCCCCGCCTCAAGGTCAACCAGGCCTACGCGGACCTGGTCCGTGGTGACAATGATCACTCCACGCTGCGCAACCAACTGCAGGAGGCACGGTGGCTGGTTCGCAGTCTCGAGATTCGCAATGACACCCTGTTGAAGGTCGCCATGTGCATCGTGGACCGCCAGGCCGCCTTTCTCGAACGTGGCGAAGAAGCCATGCGGCCCATGGTGTTGCGCGACGTGGCGGAACTTGTGGACATGCACGAGTCCACCATCTCCCGGGTTACGGCCAACAAGTACATGCATACACCCCGGGGTCTGTTCGAGTTCCGGCACTTTTTCTCCAGCCAAGTCACCGGCGATGATGGCAGCGAGCAGTCATCGACGGCCATCAGGGCCAGGATCAAGAAGCTGATCAGCCAGGAAGACCCGGCAAAGCCGCTTTCGGACAGCCAGCTTGCTGCATTGCTGTCAAAGCTAGGTATACAGGTTGCCCGTCGAACAGTGGCAAAATACCGGGAAGGAATGCACATAGCGCCATCCAGCGAGCGCAAGCGGCGCCCCCAGCGTTAGAGTCCGGCGAACAACAGAGAAGGAAGCCACAATGCAACTCAACCTGACTGGCCACCATGTCGAAATCACGACATCCATGCGGCAGTACGTCGAGTCCAAGATGGCCCGTATCGAGCGACACTTTGATCACGTGACAGTCGTGCATTGCGTGCTGACCGTGGACAAGTTGCGGCACAACGCTGAGGCCACGGTGAGTCTCGCCGGTGGCAAGTTGTTTGCTGAGGCAACTGAGGAAAACATGTACGCCGCCATCGACGCCATGGTCGACAAGCTCGACCGCCAGGTCAGGAAGCACAAGGAGAAACTGACAGACCACCATGCCCGGGACAGTGGCAAGCGCGACGTCATCCCCTGAGTTCGTCACAGCCAGCCAGAGCATCATGCGGCTGATAATCGTCAGTGGCCTCTCGGGTTCGGGCAAGACTGTGGCCCTGCATCACTTCGAGGATCTGGGCTTCTATTGCATCGACAACGTCCCGGCTGCCCTCATCGCCACCATAATCGGTGAGATTGCGGCAACCAGCGACCCGCTGTATGCCAATCTGGCGATCGGGATCGACGCCCGGAATCGTGCCGCCGATCTCGCGCGGCTCCCGGAGGTCATCGGCGATCTTCGCACCCGGGGCATTCGCTGCGAGGTCATCTTCCTGCACGCGGACGACAATATCCTTCTGAAGCGCTACGGCGAGACGCGTCGCAAGCACCCACTCAGCGCTGCGGGGTTAAGCCTGCGGGAGGCCATCGATCGGGAGAGAGAGCTGCTCGGCCCCATCATCGCCTCTGCGGAGCTGGTCCTGGATACGACGCGAACCAGCATCTATGAGCTGCGCGACATCATCCGGAGGCGAGTAGGCGCCCATGAGCAGCCGGGACTATCCATTCTCATCGAGTCCTTCGGCTACAAGCACGGGATCCCCGCGGATGCGGACTTCGTCTTTGACCTGCGCTGCCTGCCCAACCCTTACTGGGACCAGGCCCTGCGGGACCTGACGGGCAAGGACGAGAAGGTCATCGAATTCCTCGGCGCCTCCGACAGCGTGCAGCGGATGTTCGGCGACATCCTCGGGTTTCTCGCTCGCTGGATTCCGGAATACATCGACTTCCATCGCAACTACCTGACCGTGGCCATTGGCTGCACGGGTGGCCAGCACCGGTCGGTCTACATGACGGAGAAACTCGCAACAGAGCTGGCGAAGCGCTACTCACCGGTAATGACCCGCCACAATGAACTGCCCGAGAAGGAAGGGCGGATTCAGGTACCGCAGTTTGGCGGCCCGCTGGACACTTCGTAGGAGCGCCTGTAGGAGCGCCTTTAGGCGCGATCGCTATTGAATCGCGCCTAAAGGCGCTCCTACAGGCGCTCCTACCCGGCATCCGCGATCTTCAAAACCCGGACGCGCTGCGAGTATTCCTCGCTCAGATCCCGCCACCCGGTGATCCCCGCCGGCGACTGGATCGGCTGGCCAGCCATGAAGTCCAGGAGATCGTCCCTGCGGCCCATGGCGTCCTCATAACCCAACTCAATGAGCTCCCGCGTGTAAGCTGACTCGAAGAGCAGGTAGCTCAGCAACTGGCTGCCGCCGTAGTTCAGCGCACCAATGCCCCGCATCAGGATGCGGATGGGTCGCGGCATCTCCCGAACGTGGCGGGCTGCGATGGCGCGCAGATCGCGACTGGGCAGCATGATAAAGGCGTCGGTGTGGTGCAGCTGGCCGAATTCACCCTGCATGACGCGCCCGGGAACATTCTCCAGAATGAGGTTGATGCGGACCAGATTCTCGAGATCCGATGACAGGCCATCCATGAAGAGCGCATCGAGGATGTAACCCGCGATCCGGCCAAAACTTGGATAGGGCACGGCCTCATCAGGGCCAGGCAAGGGTTCCGGCGCCTCATTGCGCACACCGATCACCAGAAGCCGGCGGGCGCCGAGACGCAGCGCCGGCGACAGGGGCGTGGCCTGGCGCATGGCGCCATCGCCGAAGTATTCCTGGCCGATTCTTACCGGCGGAAACACCATCGGCACCGCCACGCTCGCCATCAGATGCTCGAGCGCAATTTGGGTGGACCGTCCTTTCCGTCGGACGCGCTCCCAGGGCTGGCGATCCGGCGATCCCTGGTAGAAAGTCACGGATCGCTCCGAGCCATAGCCGGCAGCGGTGATGGCCAAAGCACCCAGATAGCCCTTCTCAATCCCATCCTGGATCGCATCGAAGTTGATCCGGCCGCGCAGTAGCGCCCAGAGCGGATCGTTGTCCAGCAGTGCCTTGGGGTTACGGGGGCCGAGCCCGCCCAGCACCACGGCTGCGAACCAGTGCAGGCTGCTCTTGAGCATGGTGGCCGGATCACACCGAAACACCTGGCTGGAGTGAAAGTTGGCCCAGACGCGCTCCAGATCGGTCACTCCGCGGCGAAAGGAACGGGCCCTGGAAGCGAGTACCGCTGCGCTGATGGCGCCGGCAGACGTTCCGCTCAGGACCGCGAAGGGATTCGTCGACCGCCGCGGGAGGAGTTCGGCCAGGGCCTTGAGCACCCCCACCTGGTAGGCGCCGCGAGCGCCGCCACCGGGCAGCACCAGACCGATGTGCTTGTTCAGGCCTCCCGGTCCGGTGCTCTGTCTGCGGTCTGCGGTCATGAGCCTTACTGCCCGGAAGCGCCCTCAGCTGCCATGCGGCGGATCATAGTCACAGCGGAATCGTTGCCACAAGCAATCGGACCCCGATGCTATGCTCAAGGCAGTCACGGAGGGATCTGGCAGACATGATGCGTGAAGTAGTTCTCATTGCGGGCGTGGCCCTGGTGATTGGCCTTGGCTACAGCTGGCTGAACTCAGCCGGGGCAGCGCAGCCGGCCGCAGGCCAGATTGCTCCCGACTTCCGGCTCCAGGACCAGAACGGCAACTGGCGTACGCTGGACGAGTTCAAGGGCCAGTGGGTAGCCCTATACTTCTACCCCAAGGCCGATACGCCGGGCTGCACCAAGGAAGCCTGCGAGTTCCGCGACAATATCTTCGCCTTCGAGGAGATCGGCGCCACCATCCTCGGCGTGAGCATTGACGCCATCAAGGACCAGAAGAAGTTTGCTGAAAAATACAGCCTGCCCTTCCCCCTGCTGGCAGACATCGACGGCAAGACCGCGGAAGCCTACGGGGTGATGAACAACCTCGGCATCATGAAGATTGCCAAGCGCCAGTCTTTCCTGATCGGGCCGGATGGCAAGATCGCGAAGCACTACGACAAGGTGGACCCGACGGCCCACCCAAAAGAGGTCTTGGCGGACCTGAAGGCGCTGGGCGCGAAGAAGACGAGCTGACGCGGGGCTCTTTGGCTGGGCTCTGACACGGCAGCGAAAGCTCAGCCATCGGGCCACAGTTTCTGCCGAACTGCGGCCATGCCGTCTTCAGCGGGTATACCGTCGTCTCCGTCGCTGTCGTACTCATCAAGCAGGCGGCCCAGTTCGGTTTCCTGCCATGCCGGCATCCGCAGTGTGTCGATAGCCGTGGGATACCCAACGCTCTGCCACAGCATCTCAGCCAACTCCAGCCGCTCGGCGGCGGGGAGCGCCAGCAGCGTGCTGAGGTCGATCTCCATGGGCTGAATCTACGCGAGGGTATGAAGGCAGGCCATGGTCAGAATCCGGGTGATTCACGCAGAATTAGGCTGGCTGGGGATTCGCGGTTGAAGCCGCTCCTACGGGCGGGGGGTAGCCCCCACCCCACCGGTTGCCTGGCGGCGGCCCAGCCACCAGCCGTTCAGCGCCCAGGCAGCGGCCAGTGCGGCACCGAGCAACGCCACGCCGACCATTGAGAGGCCGCCTGCTTCCAGCCCCGTCTTCACCTGAGCCGAGAGCGCGTCTCCGCCGCGGTAGACCGGCACGTCAATGAGGTTCTTGGCCTTGTACTTGGTCTCGGTATCGACAAGGCTGAACAGCATCTCCCGGCCCGGCCGGATGAAGGCGTACTCACCAACCCGGCGGATGACAAAAACTACGGCCAGCACCGCAAAGGTGTTCACCGCCGCCAAGCTCAGGAACCCGCCCACCATGATCACCGGGACGATGGTCAGGAGGGCCACGACACCGAGTTTCGATGCCACCCGGCCGGTGACAAACAGCTGCAACAACACCGTCAGGCCCTGCACGATGTAGTCGAGCCGCGCAAACACCTGGGTACGCTGCTCGCTGTCAGTGAAGGTCTCGCTGACCAGGCGAAGCTGCTCGAAGTACAGGAACGTGTTCACGGACGCGAGGAGGATGACGAAGAGCGCGATCCCGAGCAGGTACGGGGACTTCAGCACCAGCGAGAAACCCGAGAAGGGATTCCCCCCCATGGGCCGGTCGGGCGCCCGCGGCGCCGCGGGATCCTTGGGCATGCCTTCCCACACTCCCAGCAGCCGCCGCTGGCAGAAGATGGCTATCACGAAGAACCCGGCGCCCATGAACAGCACGCCGGGGTTACCAATCGTGGTCACGCTGAGGTCTGTAAGCAGCGGACCGACAAGGGCTCCAGTGGTACCGCCAGCCGCGATCACGCCAAACAACCGCCGCGTCTGGTTCGCGTCGAACATCTCAAGCAGAAAACTCCAGAACACGGAAACGATGAAGAGGTTGATGACGCTGATCCACACGTAGAAAAACTGGGCTACCGCGGTGTTGGTTTCGTCGGCGGCAATGGCCAGACCGACACCAACCAGCGACAGTGCCACCACAGCGTAGATCCAGGGGAGAAAGGCACTGCGGCGGAATTTTGTGCAGGCCCAGCCGTAGAGGGGAACCACGGCGAGGGATACGATCCAGGTCACGACGTAGAGATCGCTGACCCGATCAGAACCCAGAATGGTGCCAACCGTCTCCCGCACCGGGCGCACGGCGAAGTAGCCACCCAGGACGCAGAAGAACAACAGGAACGCCGTGACGACGGACTTCGTTTCGCCCGGTTCGATTCTCACCGTCTTGCCGAGCATCTGCCCCAGCAGGGACGGCGGGGCCACGGTGGCGCTCATGGCCGCACTCCTGGTTGGGTCCCGTCAGCGGCCAGCTTGCCGAACAAGGCATTCCAGTCGACGTCGGGTGGTGTCTGGGCGCTGTACACCTCAAAGGTGCGGTTGCGCGCCTCGGGCGACCTCAGGGCCGCCACACACACCCGGGCCACGTCGGCCCGGGGAATGAGGCCGGTTCCCCGGTCACCCTGCTCCAGCCGAACGCCGCTCTGGCCGCCGGGCTTGTCCGTGAGACCACCCGGCCGGACGATCGTGTAGGGCACGCCGCTGGCCCGGACAGCCGCCTCGCCCCTGGCCTTCCAGACCAGCACGTTGTCGAACATCTTGTTCAGGATGTGATCCTTCTGGGTCACGCCGGCGGACGACACGATGACCAGCTGGTCGAGTTTCGCTGCAGCCGCGGCGTCGGCCAGGTTGCGGATACCCTGGAAATCGACGAACTCGGGGGAGTTCGCCGGATCCTTGCGCGTCGCGCCGATGGACGACATGGCGTAGCGAACGCCCTGCAAGGCGGGCCCTAACGTGGCAGGTTGGCGCACATCGCCACTGGCGTATTCGACCGTATCGCCAAGGATGGCCCGGGCGCTGGCAGGGTCACGAACCAGTGCCCGCACCTTGAAGCCGGCCGCGTTCAACTCGCGAACAAGCTGCTGGCCCGTGCGTCCGGTGGCGCCGGCCACGAGGACCAGGTCGCCGGCTGCCGCAGCGGTGCTGGTGCCGGCCACTAGAAGGGCCGCAATGACCGAAGCCCAAAGCGTCGCGACCTTCTGCATGTCTGTCTGCCCCGAGTGAATGCCGGGGCAGTATAGCGGCGAGCTACAGCCGTCAGTCTGGCCGGCGGCTGCTATTCACTGCTTGGTCAGGAGCGCCGCTCAGCTGTCCTGCGTCACCGGCAGGATCTGCATGGCATTGGTCTTGCCGGCCACCCCGGTGAGTTCGCCCTTGGTAACGATGACAAGGTCACCCACGCGGACATGGCCCTTGGCGAGGAGCAGCCGGAAAACTTCCTGGTAGATCTGCTCCACGTCCGTGTGCGTGATGTCGAAGGCCACCGGGTACACGCCCCGGTACATCACCACCCGCCGGCGCGTGGCCTCGTGCCGGGTGAACGCGAAGATCGGGATGTCGGACCGGATACGGGACATCCACAGCGGCGTGGAGCCGGACTCGGTAAAGGCAATGATGGCCGTCACGGGCAGGTGGTTGGCGGTGTACATCGCAGCCATTGCAATGGCTTCGTCCGAGCGCTGGAAGCGGTCGTTGTTCCGGTAATTCGGCAGGCCAAGCGTCAGGTAATAGCTCTCCGCACCGATGCAGACTTCGGCCATGGTGGCCACCGCCCGCACGGGATACTCGCCCACCGCGGTCTCTGCCGAAAGCATCACGGCATCAGTGCCATCCAGCACCGCATTCGCAATGTCCGACACCTCGGCACGGGTAGGCACCTGGCTGTGAATCATCGATTCCAGCATCTGGGTGGCGGTGATCGCCACCTTGTGCCGGTGCCGTGTCATCTTCAGAATTTGCTTCTGCAGGCCCGTAAGCCCCGCGTAACCCATCTCCACACCCAGGTCACCGCGAGCCACCATCACGGCATCGGACGCGTCGATGATGCTTTCCAGGTTAGTGAGGGCCTCTGCCCGCTCGATCTTGGCCACGAGGTAGGCATTGCTGCCCGCCTCCCGCAGGAGCGCCCGGGTTTCATGGAGGTCTTCGGCGCGACGCACGAACGACACCGCCAGCCAGTCCACCCCGAGCTCTGCCGCCCGCCGCACGTCTTCCCGATCTTTGTCGGTCAGCGCCGGGGCCGACAGGCCGCCGCCCTGCTTGTTGATGCCCTTGTTGTCGGCGAGACGACCCCCCTGGGTTACGCTGCAGTGGATACGGGTTCCGGCCACCCGCTCAACGGTCAGGGTGATGAAGCCGTCGTCCAGCAGGAGCACATCACCCGGCCCGACGTCCTTGCTTAAGGGGGCGTAGGCGACGCCGACCCCCTCGATGGACCCGCCCTCCGGGTCCATCTCAGAATCCAGAATGAAGGGCTGCCCCTCCTTGAGCTGCACGGGGCCATCCCGAAAGCGCTGGATGCGGATCTTGGGGCCCTGGAGGTCCCCCAGCACGGCAACGTGCTTCCCGGCCGTATCGGCAGCTTCGCGGACCATCCGCACGCGCCGCTCGCGATCGCCAGCACCGCCGTGAGAAAAGTTAATCCGCACCACGTCGGCGCCCGCAGCAATGAGTTTCCCGAGAGTAACGGGATCGTCCGTGGCGGGACCGAGGGTGGCAATGATCTTCGTCCTGCGCATGACGAACGCCCCACCGGCACAACAAAACCCGTGGCCATTATCACACAGCCACGCGGAAGACCTCAGCTGATCAGCGCGATGCGGAGGTCGTTGACGTTGGTCCGGGTGGGCCCCGTGATCAGCAGGTCGCCAAGGCCGGCGAAGAACGCGTAACTCCGTTGCGCCGCGAGCGCAATGGCCGCATCCAGCCCCGCCGCGGCCGCGCGCCTGAGGGTGTCCGGGGTAAGCAGCGCCCCCGCATTGTCGCCCGTGCCGTCAATACCGTCGGTGTCAGCAGCCAGCGCGTGCACCCCACCCTCGTCACCCAGGCCCAGCGCTAACGCCAGCAGATACTCGCCGTTGCGGCCACCCCGACCATCGGGGTGCGTCACGGTGACAGTGGTTTCTCCGCCGGAAAGCACCACGGTCCGCTGCCGACGGGCCTTGAGATCCAGGATCAGCCCCGCGTGGACCTGCGCCGCGTCCCGCGCCGGTCCCGCCACGTCAGGCAGGATCAGCGTGGGCCAGCCTTCTGCTGCAGCCGCCCGGGCGGCGGCCGCCACGGCCGTCGCGGAGTTGGCGATGATCCGGCCCGTCACCGACGCTACGCTGGCTGACGCGCCCTCCTCCGCCTCCTCGAGGGCCTGGGCCACACCCGGCGTCAACGGAATCCGAAACCGGGCAAGGATGGCCCGTGCCTGAGCCCGGGTGGCCGGATCGGGAGAGAGAGGGCCGGAGCCTATGTCCGCGAGTGCATCACCGGGCACATCGGAGATCGCCAGCAGCAGGATTTCCCCGGCCCGGAGGTGCCGGGCAAGGCCCCCGCCTTTGATGGCCGAGAGCTTGCGGCGCACCGTGTTGATCTCATGAATACCGGCCCCGGAAGCCAGCAGGCTGCGGGTGACGTGCTGCTTGTCGGCCAGGGTCACGCCCCGCACGGGCTGCACCAGCAGTGCTGACGCACCGCCCGACAACAGCACGATGCAACGGTCGGTGGGCCGGCAGTCCCGGGCCAGCTGCAGAATGCGCGCACCCGCTGCCACGCTCGCCGCATCGGGGACTGGATGCCCGGCCTCAAGGATCTCGATACCCGCGGCCTGCTCTCCGGGCTCGAGACCATGGCCGTAGCGCGTTACGACGGCGCCGCAGAGCGGCCCCAGATGGCGGGAATGGTGGTCAGCCGCCAGGGTCGCCGCCATGCGGGCGGCCGCCTTGCCGGCACCCAGCACGAGGGTCCGGCCCGCCGGTGGGTTCGTGGGGAGAAAGGCGGGCAGGCAGTGGGCGGGATCTGCCGCGGCAAGACCGGCATGGAACAGCCGGGTCAGCAGCTCACTTTCGGGCGCGCGCACGCTGGGCGAGCACAGCCACGGCGGGCAGCACGGTGCCGTTGAGGCATTCGAGGAAGGCACCACCGCCAGTGGAGACGTAGGACAACTGGTCCGTCAGTCCGTATTTCTCGAGGGCCGCCAGCGTGTCGCCTCCGCCCGCCACACTGAAGGCCTTCGACCGGGTCGTGGCCTGGGCTACCGCCTGGGCGACCCATTTGGTGCCGCGACCGAACTGGTCGATCTCAAAAACCCCGACGGGACCGTTCCAGATGATGGTCCCGGCCCGGGCGATGAGGCGGGCATAGAGTTCGGCCGTGCGCGGCCCGATGTCGAGGATGAGGTCGTTCGGGCCCACCTTGCTGACAGACCGGGTGGCCGCTGCGGCCTTTGGCGACACGGCCTTGGCCACCACCACGTCGGTGGGCACGGGGATAGAAGCCCGGAATGCCTTACCTGCCAGGCGCCGGGCCTCACCGACAAGGCCCTTCTCGTACAGGGATTTCCCTACCGGATGGCCAGCAGCAGCGATGAACGTATTGGCAATCCCACCCCCGACGATCAGCTGGTCCACCTGCTCCGCCAAGGACTTCAGCACTTTAAGCTTGGTCGAGACCTTGGAACCCCCAACGATGGCAACCACCGGTCGGGCGGGCTTGCGGAGCACCCGTTCGAGCGCCTCGAGCTCGGCCATCAGCAGCGGGCCGGCGCAGGCGACGGGTGCGTACTTCGCGACGCCGTGGGTGCTGGCTTCCGCCCGGTGGGCAGTGCCAAAGGCATCCATGACAAAGACGTCGCAGAGTTTTGCCATCTGCCTGGCAAGGGCGGGCGAGTTCTTCTTCTCACCGGTACTGAAGCGCACGTTCTCGCACAGCACCACTTCGCTTTCGGCGATCTCAAAACCCTGGAGCCAGTCCCGCAGCAGCGGCACGGACTGACCCAGCAACTCTGCCAGCCGGTTCGCCACTGGTCGCAGCGATAGATCAGCATCGAACTGCCCTTCACTGGGACGCCCGAGGTGCGACAGCAGAATCACGGCGGCGCCGCGCTCCAGCGCCAGGCGAATCGTGGGCAACGCGGCGAGAATCCGCGCCTCGCTGGTGACGCGCCCGTTCTTCACGGGCACGTTGAAATCGACCCGTATTAGCACCCGCTTGCCCGCGAGCCTTTGGTCAGTCATCCGCAGGACTTTAGTGGTCATTTGGCTTTAATCAGTGCAATGGTGGTGTCGAGCATGCGGTTGGAGAAGCCCCACTCGTTGTCGTACCAGCTCAGGACCTTGACGAGCGTGCCACCACCAACCCGGGTCTGGGTTGCATCGAAAATCGAGCTGCGCGGATCGTGGTTGAAGTCCACCGACACCAGCGGCTCCGTGTTGTAGCCCAGGATGCCCTTCAACTCGCCCTCGGAGGCGGCTTTGAGAATGCCATTGACCTCATCCACGGTGGTCGCCCGGGATGCCGTGAAGGTCAGGTCTACCACTGAGACGTTGATCGTCGGGACGCGCATCGCGAAGCCGTCCAGCTTCCCATTGAGTTCGGGGAGCACGAGGCCGACGGCGGCAGCGGCCCCCGTCTTCGTGGGAATCATCGACATGGTTGCAGAACGGGCCCGCCGCAGATCCTCGTGGTACACGTCAGTCAGCACCTGATCGTTGGTGTAGGCATGGATCGTAGTCATCAGCCCCTGAACCAGACCCAACTTCTCGTGCAAGGGCTTGACGAGAGGTGCCAGGCAATTGGTCGTGCAAGATGCATTGGAGATGACGGTGTGAGATCCCTTGAGCGACTGGTGATTCACGCCGTACACGATCGTGGCATCCACGTCCTTGCCCCCGGGGGCGGAGATAATCACTTTCTTCGCCCCGGCCTTGAGGTGGGCGGACGCCTTTTCCTTGGTCGTGAAGAGGCCCGTGCATTCCAGAACAACGTCTACACCGAGCTCACCCCAGGGCAGTTCCGCGGGGTTGCGCTTGGCGAGCACACGGATCCTGTCGCCGTTCACCACCATGCAGTCGCCATCGACGGCCACGGTCCCGGGAAACTTCCCGTGGGCCGTATCGTGCCGCGTCAGGTGCGCGTTCGTACTGGCGTCACCGAGATCGTTGATCGCAACGATGGCGATCTCGCCAGTGCGCTTTGCCTCGTACAGGGCGCGAAGAACATTGCGGCCGATGCGGCCGTAACCATTGATAGCAACTTTGACGGGCATGCGAACGACTCCTGACAGCTTATGCGCTGAGCAACTCCAGCGCTTCCTTCACAACGCGCTCCGGGGTGAAACCGAAGTGCTGAAACAGATCCTTGGCAGGGGCTGACTTGCCAAACACGTCGATACCGATGACGCGGCCAGCCGGACCCACAGCGCGATGCCAGGTCTCGGTTACGCCCATCTCAATCGCTATCCGGCGCGTCACGGCGGCGGGCAGGACTGAAGCCCGCCACGCCGCGTCCTGGGCAGCAAACAACGTGGGGCAAGGCATGGACACCACGCGCACGCCATGGCCCTGCGCGGTGAGCGCGTCGGCCGCGGCAACCGCCAGCGCCACCTCCGACCCGGTGGCAATGAGTATCAGGTCCACGCGGGCAGCATCCCGGAGCACGTAGCCACCGCGCCTGATAGCCGCAATCTGGGCCGCGTCGCGGGGCTGCGCAGGCAGGGCCTGGCGCGTCAGTACCAGGCTCGTGGGGCCAGAGGCGCGCTCGATAGCCTCTTGCCAGGCGACGGCAGTCTCCACCGCGTCGCAGGGCCGCCAGACCCGCATGTTGGGGATGAGGCGCAGGCTCGCGGTCTGCTCCACCGACTGATGGGTCGGCCCGTCTTCACCGAGGCCGATGGAGTCGTGGGTAAAGACAAAGATGGAGCGGAGTTCCATCAGCGCCGCCATGCGCAGCGCATTTCTGGAGTAATCCGAGAAGGTCAGGAAGGTGCCCCCGAAGGGAATGTAGCCACCGTGGGCCGCCATGCCGTTCATGGCTGCCGACATGCCGAACTCGCGGACGCCCCAGGAGAGGTAGTTACCGGCGACGTGACCGGGGCGCACGGTGACGGCCGCCTTGGTGCGGGTCAGGTTGGAGCCGGTCAGATCCGCCGACCCGCCAAACAGTTCCGGCAGACACGGTGCAAAGGCAGTCAGGGCATCTTCCGAGGATTTCCTGGTGGCCTTGGCCGCGGTGTCGGTGACAATCCTGGCCAGGGCAATTTCGGCGTGGGCGGGCCAGGCAACCGGCAGCTCCCCCGCCATGCGCCGGCTGAACTCGGCCGCGAGCTCCGGGTAGTCCTTGCCATAAGCCGTGAAGACCTCCCGCCACTGCTGCTCGAGACGCGCACCCACGGCATGCGCATCCCAGCCGTCCCGGATCTCGGGCGGCACTTCGAAGGGCGGCGCGGTCCAGCCGAGAAACTTGCGGGCCGCAGCGGCCTCGTCGGGGCCCAGGGCCTCGCCATGCACCTTCTCCGTGCCCTGCTTGTTTGGAGCGCCCCAGCCGATGACGGTCTTGCAGCAGAGCAGCGACGGCCGGCCGGTCTCGTTCCGGGCTGCCTCGATGGCAGCGCTCACGGCTTCGGCATTGTGGCCGTCCACGTCGGCGACCACGTGCCAGCCGTAGGACCGGAAGCGGGCCGGTGTATCGTCGGTAAACCAGTTCTTGACCTGCCCGTCGATCGAGATGCCGTTGTCGTCGTAGAGGCAGATGAGCTTGCCGAGACCCAGAGTGCCAGCGATCGAGCAGGCCTCGTGGGAAATGCCCTCCATTAGACAGCCGTCACCGAGAAAGACCCAGGTGTGGTGATCGACCACAGGGAAGCCCGGGCGATTGAACTCGGCGGCCAGCAACTTCTCTGCGAGGGCCATACCCACCGCATTGGCCAGCCCCTGGCCCAGGGGTCCGGTGGTGATCTCGATGCCGAGGTGAAGGTCCCGTTCCGGGTGACCGGCGGTATGGGACCCGAACTGGCGGAAGCGGCGGATCTCGTCCAGTGAGAGGGGGTAGCCGGTCAGATTCAGGAGGGAATAGAGCAGCATGGACCCGTGCCCGTTGGAGAGCACAAAACGGTCCCGGTCGGGCCAGGTCGGGTTGGCTGGGTTGTGCCGGAGGTAGTCGTTCCAGAGCACCTCCGCCAAGTCAGCCATGCCCATGGGCATGCCCGGGTGGCCGGATTTGGCCGCCTCTACGGCATCCAGGGAGAGTACACGGATCGCATTGGCCAGCTGCCGACGGGCGGCGGCAGGGCGGGTCGTTCGGGCTTTGGCTGGCATGGAACCCCCAGCGCTCCGGGACGAGTGGGGAGGAATGCTCGCGAAAGCCCGCAGCGGGCGCGCATTGTCGCGTAACACTGCTGGACCCGCAACGGGTTGGCCTGCCTCTGCTTATGTCACTGCCAAACCGGACACCGACAGGCTGCTGGACCTGAGTCTATAATTCCCGCCCCAAACACCCAGAACCGGATATCCCATGACCACCCGCAAGCTCTTTACCTCCGAATCCGTCTCTGAAGGTCACCCGGACAAGATGGCAGACCAGATTTCCGATGCCATCCTGGATGCCATCCTGGCCCAGGAACCGGAATCCCGCGTGGCCTGTGAAACCCTGATAAAGACTGGCTTTGTACTGGTCTCCGGGGAAATTACCACCAACGCCTGGGTGGACCTCGAGGCGCTGGTCCGCCAGGTCGTGTGCGACATCGGCTACGACCATTCGGACAAGGGCTTCGACGGCAAATCCTGTGGCGTGCTGAACGCCATCGGCAAGCAGTCGGCCCATATCGCCCAGGGCGTGTCCCGGAAGAAGAAGCGGGAACAAGGCGCCGGCGACCAGGGAATGATGTTTGGCTACGCGGCGCGGGAGACGGACGTGCTGATGCCTTTACCCATCACCCTGGCCCACAGGCTGGTGAAGCGCCAGGCAGACGTGCGCCGCAAAGGCAAGCTCGACTGGCTCCGGCCTGACGCCAAGAGCCAGGTCACCGTGGTCTACGAGGACCACAAGCCGGTGGGCCTGGACGCCGTCGTGCTGTCCACCCAGCACGCGCCGGGCATCAAGCAGAAGGACCTCCGGGAAGCCGTGATCGAGGAGATCCTGAAGCCAGTCATCGCGAAAAAGTGGTTCGCTTCCCTCAAGAAGGAGAAGATCCACATCAATCCGACCGGCGCCTTCGAGATTGGCGGACCCATGGGTGACTGTGGCCTCACCGGTCGCAAGATCATCGTGGACACCTACGGTGGCATGGCCCGCCACGGCGGCGGAGCCTTCTCAGGTAAGGACCCGACCAAGGTGGACCGTTCGGCGGCCTATGCCGCCCGTTATGTGGCCAAGAACATCGTTGCGGCAGGCATTGCCGACCGCTGCGAGGTGCAGGTTTCCTACGCCATCGGAATCGCCCAGCCGACCTCAGTGAGTGTCGATACCTTCGGCACCAGCACGCTCGGTGAGGAACGCCTCGACCAGCTGGTGCGCAAGCACTTCGACTTGACGCCTTACGGCATCCGGGAAATGCTGGATCTGCACAGGCCCATCTACCGGGCCACGGCGGCTTACGGCCACTTCGGCCGGGAAGAACCAAACTTCACCTGGGAGCGAACTGACAAGGCGGAGGCGCTGCAGCGGGATGCCCGCGTCAGGCGCTAGCTACTGATTTGCCGGTTACACAACTTGAACAAACAGCCCCAAACCTGAGGACGCATCGATGAGCACCAAGCCCGCTTTGGCCACCAAGGACGACTTCCGCGTTGCCGACATGAGCCTCGCCGCCTGGGGCAGGAAAGAAATAGCCATTGCGGAAACCGAGATGCCAGGCCTCATGGCGTTGTGCGAGGAGTTCGGCAAGTCGAAGCCGTTGAAGGGCGCCCGGATTGCCGGCTGCCTGCACATGACGATCCAGACCGCGGTGCTGATCGAAACCCTGGTGAAGCTGGGGGCCAGTGTTCGCTGGTCGTCCTGCAACATATTCTCCACCCAGGACCACGCGGCATCGGCCATTGCCGCCGCCGGCGTGCCGGTGTTTGCCTGGAAGGGCGAGACGGAGGAAGAGTACTGGTGGTGTGTCGAGCAGACGGTGCGGGGACCGAACGGCTGGGTACCCAACATGATCCTCGATGACGGCGGCGACCTGACCGCGATCCTGCACGACAAGTACCCCGAACTGATGAAGGATGTCCGCGGGATCTCCGAGGAGACCACGACGGGGGTCAGCCGGCTTTACGAAATGGCGACCGCCGGCCGCCTGATGTGCCCCGCCATCAACGTCAACGACTCCGTCACCAAGTCCAAGTTCGACAATCTCTACGGTTGCCGGGAGTCCCTGGTGGACGGCATCAAGCGCGCCACCGACGTCATGATTGCCGGCAAGATCGCCGTCGTCGCCGGCTACGGGGATGTGGGCAAAGGCTGTGCTCAGTCGCTCCGGGGCCTGGGCGCCACGGTGTGGATCACGGAAATCGATCCGATCAACGCGTTGCAGGCCGCCATGGAAGGCTACCGCGTGGTCACGATGGACCAAGCTGCCCCCAAAGCCGACATTTTCGTCAGCGCGACCGGCAATTTCGGCGTGATCACCCACGACCACATGGCGAAGATGAAAGATCAGGCCATCGTCTGCAACATCGGGCACTTCGACAGCGAGATCGACGTGGCGTCGTTGCGCAAGCTCAAGTGGGAGAACATCAAGCCCCAGGTGGACCACGTTATCTTTCCGGACGGCAAGCGTCTGATCCTGCTGGCCGAGGGACGTCTGGTGAACCTGGGCTGCGGCACGGGCCATCCGAGCTTCGTCATGTCCACTTCCTTTACCAACCAGGTCCTGGCGCAGATGGACCTGTGGCAGAACCCGACCAAGTACGAGAAGAAGGTTTACGTACTGCCGAAGTATCTCGACGAGAAGGTCGCGCGCCTGCACCTGAAGAAGATCGGCGTCGAACTGACCACGCTGACCCAGAAGCAGGCCGACTACCTCCGCGTGCCCGTCGAGGGACCCTACAAGCCAGACCACTACCGCTATTGAGGACGAGGTGCCCCCGCAGGAGCGCCTTCAGGCGCGATTCATAGGGATCGCGCCTGAAGGCGCTCCTACGGAAGTCCCAATGCCAGCCAGCGACTCGCTCCTTCCGAAGTCCTCCGTCCCTGGGCTCATCCCCACCCTGAACAACACGGGGTGGATGACCGAGACGCTGGACGACTACTCACTGGCCTTCACGGAGTACGCTGGCACTCGGCAGGCTGAATGTCTCGACATCGGCTGCGCCTACGGCGTGGCGACCCTGCCAGCGCTGGCCAACGGTGCGCGGGTTCTGGCCAGCGATCTCGAGCCCAGGCACCTGGAGATCCTGGCAAAGCGGGTTCCACCGGCTGATCGCGCCCGCTTCCGCAGCCAACCGGCCAGGCTGCCGGAGATAGATTTTCCGGCCGGCAGCTTCGGAGCTATTCTCTGCGCCCGGGCTCTGCATTTTCTGCTGGCCCGGGATATCGAAATCACCGTCCGCAAGATGTTCTACTGGCTGCTACCAGGCGGCCGGGCGTTCCTGATTACGGACAGCCCTTACGTAGGCCCCTGGTGGAAAAGTGCGGCGGACTACGAGCGCCGCAAACGCGAGGGCTGCCCCTGGCCGGGGTTCGTCAGCAACTATCCGTCTCTTCTGCCAGCGGGTACCGATCCGGCGAAGCACTCGACCTTTATTCATCCCCTGGACCCCGACATCCTCAGCCGGGTCTGCAGGGAGGCCGGCTTCGAGGTCCTTGAGGCACGGTTTCTCCGGGGCGGCACCCAGAGTGCGACGGGCCGGGAGCACGCGGGGGTCATCGCGCTAAAGCCCGCCGAATAACGCGATCTTCGTCGCATTTTCGCCGCTGCCTCTGCCGGCCGGCGCGGTCCTTGCGAAGCCCATTCGATGGCGAGGCGGAGCTCCGGCTATAGTTTCCCCATGCCACATCCCCTGCGCATCCTGCATATCACCGATCCCCACCTCCACGAGCACCGGGAGGCACGGATGCGGGGCGTGAACACTGACGACACGCTGGTGGCCACGCTCAAGCAGGCCATGGCCGATCCGCGCCGGCCGGCTGCGATCCTCGCCACGGGTGATCTCGTTCAGGACGAGACCCGCCGTGGGTATGAGCGCTTTCGGGAGCTCACCGGCAGCCTCGGTTTGCCGGTCTACTGCCTGCCGGGAAACCATGACGCCCCCGAACTCATGCGTGAGGTACTGTGCGAACCACCGTTCCAGTACTGTGGGGTCGCACAGCACGGTGACTGGGCGCTGGTGATGCTGAGCAGTTTCGCCAGCAATGATGCCGGCGGCCTACTGGCCGAGCCGGAGCTGGAGTTTCTGGAACGGACCCTGGCGAGTCGGCCTGCCGGCCACTGCCTGATTGCCCTGCACCACCAGCCGGTGCCCATGGGCAGCCGCTGGCTCGACGCAGTGGCGCTGCGCAATGCGGACGAGTTCTTCCGGGTCTGCGACCGGCATGCCCACGTCCGCGGCATCGTCTGGGGCCACGTCCATCAGGCCTCGGACCGGGAGCGGCGGGGAGTTCAGTTGATGAGCACACCCTCCACCTGTTCCCAGTTCAAGCCGGAATCTGACCACTTTGCCCTGGACACGCGCCCGCCGGGCTACCGGTGGCTGGATCTCCGCGCGGATGGCAGCATCAGCACATCGGTAGTCTGGGTCGCCTGAACTCAATGGTCTTGCCATCACGCCGGAGACTGGCCTCCGCGGCCCTGGCCATGCTGGTCACGGCAGCAGCCTTGTGGACACGGGCCGCGCCGGCCCTGCCCCTTTGGGAACTGACGGGCACCCGCAATCACATCATGGTGCTCGGCTCGATTCACCTGCTGCGCGCTACCGACTACCCCCTGGACCCCGCGATCACGCAGGCCTTTGCTGAGGCGGACATCGTGCTCATGGAGATCGACATGGACGATCTCGATCCGGTGGTGAGTGCGCAGACCATCGCCGCACTCGCCCGGGACGGCCAGGGGCGCCAGTTAAAGGAATTACTGGGCCCCGATGCCTGGCGGGCTGCGTCGGCCGAAGCCGGCAAACTGGGATTGGACCTGTCCTCCCTGGCACCCTTCGAACCGTGGTACGCCGCCATCGCAGTCACACAGCTGCGCCTCGCCCAGCTCGGCTTCGACCAGTCCCTGGGCATTGAAGCGCAACTGTCCGCAGAAGCCAGACAGCAGGGCAAGGAGATCCGCGGTCTGGAAACCCTGGAAAGCCAGCTTCGAATCCTCGACAACCTGTCGCCGGGCGCCCAGCGAGGCTTCCTCCAGACCACCCTTGAGGAAGCACGGGAAGCGGGCGATGTGGCCGACGAGATGATCGCCGCGTGGAAGACGGGTGACGTGGTGACGCTGGACGCGGACCTGCTCGAAAGCGTCCGGGAGCAACCGGAGGTGTATCGGGCGCTGATTCTTCAGCGCAACGAAAACTTTGCCCGGGCCATCGGCGGCCTGGTGGATGACTCGAAGGATTACCTGATAGTCGTCGGGACCCTGCACTTGGTAGGCCCCGACAGCGTGCTGAGCCTGCTGGGGCGGAAGGGCATCCAGTCCAGACAGATTGATGGCAGGCAACCCGCTATCAGCGAGGTAGGGGCCCCTTAGACCTCGACCATCTCGAAATCTTCCTTGCCCGCTCCGCAGTCCGGACAGCGCCAGGACAGGGGGACATCGCCCCAGGCCGTTCCCGGCGCCAGCCCGGATTCGGGCGAACCGGCCCGCTCGTCGTACAGATAACCGCAGATCAGGCACATGTAAGTTTTCATCGGGACAACGCTTCCTATTGCGGTTTTTCGCGGCGTAATGGGCGGAGCATCGGTCGCAGGAACTGCAGCAGTTCGACCGGATCCGTGAGTTCGAGACACCGCTGCTTGTCGGCAGGGGGCATCGGCAGAATCTCCGCAAGCCTGCAGCCAACCCAGGCAGCGTCGTCATAGTGCTTGTCGATGGCAGCGTAGAGCCCACCCAGATCGTCGATCACAGAGGCGAGCAGCGTGGCCAATGGGCGAAATTCCTCCGGCAGTGACTGCCGGCGCAGTTCCGGCAACAACTCAACATCCCCGACGTAGAGCCCATCTGCCTGGCGAGAAACCCCAAGCAGGCGAAACTGCCGTTTCCCCTGCGCCGTGATTCCCAGGATGCCGTCGCTACCCTGATGGAAATCGATGATATGAGCGAAAGTGCCAATAGTGCTGGTTTCCACCTGCCCCGTCTCCCCGCCGCCTACGATCAGCACGACACCAAAGTCTGAAGCCTCCCGCAGGCAGCGACTGACCATGTCCAGGTAGCGCGTCTCAAAGACGCGCAGGGGCAAGGGGCCATCTGGAAACAGAACCGTGCTCAATGGGAACAGGGGAACAGCCGACAAGGTCACGGCCTCGACCCGAGCGCCTGACTCAACGCACCATGGATTCCCTGAAAGTCGCCGTTACTCATGATCACCACGGCATCCCCCGGATGCTTGCCAGCCACAATACCTGCAATGATCGTTTCGATATCCGGGCAAACGCGGATGCGGGGATCAGACCGAAACTCGGCATCCAGATCCCACTTGAGGCCGGCGGGGCGCAGAACCCAGGCCTGGTCCGCAGCACCGAGCGCGGGACCCAGTGCCCCCTGGTAGATGCCGAGCTTCATGCTGTTCGATCGCGGCTCGAAAACCGCAATGACCCGCTGCACGCCCGCACGCTGCCGGATACCCTCCAGAGTCCTGCGAATCGCGGTCGGATGATGGGCGAAGTCGTCAAAGATCTGGACACCGCCAAACTCGCCGAGGTGCTGCAGACGGCGCTTTACGCCCCGAAACCGGCCGATGGCCTCCAGCGCCACAGCAGGCTCAACTCCGACAGCACGGGCTGCCACCAAGGCCGCCACGGCGTTCTCGGCATTGTGGGCTCCCGACAGCTGCCACTGACAGCGCCCAACCTCCTGGCCATAGTGGGTTACGCGCAGCGTGCCCCCGGGAGACTCGATCCCCAGCCAGTCAGCACCCTCCTCACTGCGGCTCGCAAAGGTGTCCAGTGGCGTCCAGCAACCTCGCTGCAGCAGTGCCGTCACATTGGCATCGCCCGCCGGCACGACCAGCCGACCGTTGCCCGGGATAGCCCGGATCAGCTGGTGGAACTGCTGGGTGATGGCCTCGAGGTTGGGGTAGATATCAGCGTGATCAAATTCGAGATTGTTCACGATCAGCGTCTGGGGACGGTAGAGAAGAAACTTGGCGCGCTTGTCGAAGAACGCGGTGTCGTACTCGTCGGCTTCGATCACGAATACCGGATCAGTCCCCAACCGGGCCGAGAACTCAAAGTCCGCGGGCACGCCGCCGATCAGGAAGCCGGCGCGCCGGCCGGCGCACTCAAGAATCCATGCCAGCAGACTGGTCGTGGTGGTCTTGCCGTGGGTACCGGCCACACCGATCACCGAGCGGTGGCGCAGGACTGCATTCGCCAGCCACTCAGGCCCGGACGTGTAGGGAATACGCCGGTTCAGCAGTTCCTCTATGACCGGCATACCACGGGTCATCACATTGCCAACGACGACCACGTCAGGCGCAGGATCAAGCTGGGTTGCCCCATAGCCCTCGATCAGCTCAACACCCAGACGGGTCAGCTGGTCACTCATCGGCGGGTAGATGTTGCGATCCGAGCCCGTCACCCGGTAGCCGGCTTCCTTGGCGATGACGGCCACACCGCCCATGAAGGTCCCGCAGACTCCCAGGATATGTACGTGCTGCATACGAGCTTTGCCAGCCTTAAGGGTCAGACCGGCGGCGGTCCGAACTGGGCGAACACCAGGTAGTTGAGGAAAAAGTACGCGACGGAGATTGCCAGGCCTGCCGCAAACGGTGCCGACAGTGCCCTGGAAAAGATATGACCGTTCACCGCCAATGACCAGCTGACCACGGCGAGGAGTCCGAGCGTAGGTCCGATCGCCGGCTTCCCGGGATCGGCGGCCAGATCCAGCCAGTAGTTGAACGGGATCATGCAGGCCCCCAGCAGGGCCCCGGTGCCGAACATGGCAGTCAGTGTCTGCCGATAGCGGAGTGCGTGACCAGTCAGGCGCAGCAACCCCCAGAGACAACCACACAGCAACAGGAGATCAAGGACGAGACTTCGGGCCAGCGCCACGGATGCGTGGTAAACGGGCAGTGCCAGCAGGCCCTGAGCGATCACATAGACCAGGCCTGCCAGCAGGAGCAGAAACCACGAATCCGGCAGGTCTTCGGGCCCACGGCGGCGCAGTGCGATCTGCAGAAAGACGTCGAGGATACGCAACATTAACGGTCGAGGCGGTCGCCGCGCCTACGGACGCAGCGTCGCGGTGACGCGCGAGTAGACCTCGTCCACCGAACCCTCACCATCGACCTCGTGGAGCAGTCCTGCCTGGCGGTAGTAAGGGATTACCGGCTCGGTCTGCGCACGGTAGACCTTCAGCCGGTTCCCGATCGTCTCCTCGTTGTCATCGACCCGCTGAATCAGCTGCCCTCCCGCCTTCAGGCAGGCATCGAGGTCGGCCTGGGGAGAAAAGTGGATATTCAGGAGCTTGCCCGTGACTGAGCAGGTGCGTCGGCCCGTCAGGCGCTTCTGCAGCTTGTCCAGGTTTACGTCGATGAGGACAGCCGCGTCCAGCGGGCAGCCAATCTCAGCGAGCATGACTTCCAGGGCGCGGGCCTGGGCCAGATTGCGGGGGAAACCATCCAGGACAAACCCGGCTGCAGAGTCATCCCGCTTCAGACGGTCGCGAATCATGCCGAGGACGATGTCATCGGACACCAGTTGCCCGACGTCCATTGCCGCCTTCGCCCGCTGGCCGAGCGGGGTGCCAGCCGCCACCGCCTCGCGCAGCAGGTCGCCAGTCGAGAGCTGGACGGTGCCGTGCTGGGCCATCAGCCGTTGCGCCTGGGTGCCCTTGCCCGAACCCGGAGCCCCAAGAAATACAATGCGCACGAGTCCAGTCCCATTCAGCAACAGTGGCGGCGTAAGCTACAGTGCCCCCTCCGTAGACGTCAAACGAGAATAGGGATACGCATGGCCAAACGGAATGCCTTCTATGCCCAGTCCGGCGGCGTCACAGCCGTCATTAACGCCTCGGCCTGCGGCGTCATCGAGACAGCCAGACGCCACCGGGGCCGGATCGGCACGCTCTACGCCGGCCGGAACGGGATTCTCGGCGCCCTGGATGAAGAACTGGTGGATACCAGCAGGGAGAGCGCTGCCACCATCGCCGCACTCCGCCACACGCCTGGGGGCGCATTCGGTTCTGCGCGCTACAAGCTGAAGGGACTGGAGCAGAATCGGGCCGAGTACGAGCGGCTGATCGCCGTCTTCCGGGCGCACGACATCGGCTACTTTTTCTACAACGGGGGTGGCGATTCTGCGGACACCTGCCTGAAAGTGTCCCAGATTGGCGCGACGCTCGGCTACCCGATGGTCGCAATCCATGTCCCCAAGACGGTAGATAACGACCTGCCGATCACGGATACCTGTCCCGGGTTCGGCTCTGTCGCAAAGTACATAGCCGTGTCCACACTGGAAGCGGCGCTGGACGTGCGTTCCATGTCCCGCACTTCAACCAAGGTCTTCATCCTGGAAGTAATGGGCCGCCACGCCGGGTGGATTGCCGCAGCCGCGGGCCTCGCCGGCAGCAAGACCGGGGATGCCCCGCACATCATCCTCTTCCCGGAGATCGCCTTTGATGCCAAGGCATTCCTCGCTCGCGTGGCTGAGTGCGTGCGCAGGTTCGACTACTGCGTCGTGGTGGTCAGCGAAGGCGCACGCCACGCTGACGGGCGCTTTCTGGCCGATGCCGGCACGGTAGACGCTTTCGGCCACAAGCAGCTCGGTGGCGTGGCGCAGGTCATTGCCACCATGGTCAGGGACGAACTGAAGCTCAAGTATCACTACGCCATCGCCGACTACCTGCAGCGTTCGGCCCGGCACATTGCTGCACGGGTCGACGTGGAGCAGGCTTACGCTGTGGGGAAGGCGGCCGTAGAACTGGCCCTGAAAGGCGAGAACGCTGTCATGCCGACCATTGTGAGACGCTCGGACAAGCCGTATCGGTGGAGCGTCGGGAAGGCCGCCCTGACCGATGTGGCGAACCAGGAGAAGATGATGCCGAGGAACTACATAACCCGGGATGGGTTCGGCATCACGGCCGCCGCCCGGCGCTATCTGGCCCCCCTGATCCAGGGCGAGGACTACCCGCCCTACAAGCAGGGCCTCCCCGCCTATGCGTCTCTCAAGCTCGTGGCGGTGAAGAAAAAGCTGAAGCCGCGGCCGTAGGCGCTCCGACAACGCGAAATCTTAGTGCTATGATTGCGCGCCATTTTTTGGCCGGCTTTTCATCTTCGAGGACTCAACCATGTCAACCAACCTGGCCATTACTCTGGCCATTGGCGCTGCATTGCTGGCCCTGCTCTACGGCGCCCTCATGTCGCGCTGGATCATCAGGCAACCAGCGGGCAACGCCCGTATGCAGGAGATCGCCGCGGCGATTCAGGCAGGAGCCAAGGCTTATCTCAATCGCCAGTACTACACCATCGCCATAGTCGGTGTGGTGCTGACCGTGATCCTGGCCCTGGCGCTTGACCTGCCCACAGCAGGTGGCTTTGTCGTCGGTGCGGTCCTCTCGGGCGCTGCCGGGTTTATCGGCATGAACGTCTCGGTCCGGGCCAACGTCCGAACCGCGCATGCGGCCAGCATCGGCCTTAACCCTGCACTGCAGGTCGCGTTCCGCGGTGGTGCCGTTACGGGCATGCTGGTGGTCGGCCTCGGCCTGCTGGGCGTGGCAGGCTACTTCGCAGTGATGCGGGGCTTCATCGGCGACGACGAGGCTCTGCACTCGCTGATTGGCCTGGCGTTCGGTGGTTCCCTGATTTCCATCTTTGCGCGACTGGGCGGCGGAATCTTCACCAAGGGTGCCGACGTTGGCGCAGACCTGGTGGGTAAAGTCGAAGCCGGCATTCCGGAAGATGACCCCCGGAACCCCGCCGTGATTGCCGACAACGTGGGCGACAACGTCGGTGATTGCGCCGGCATGGCTGCCGACCTGTTTGAAACCTATGCAGTGACCGTGGTGGCCACCATGGTTCTTGGCGGCCTGATGTTCAAGGGCGCCGATGGGGGCCTTGATCTCCGCTATATCCTTTACCCGCTCGTACTCGGCGCCGTGTCGATCGTCGCCTCGATCGTCGGCACGTTCTTCGTAAGTGCGCGGGAGGGCGGCAAGATCATGAACGCCCTGTACCGCGGTCTGGCCGTGTCGGGCATCCTGGCCCTGGCGGCCTTCTACCCTGTGACCCAGATAGTCATGGGTGAGGCTGCGATGAACCTGTTCCTGTGTGCAGTCATCGGCCTGGTGCTTACCGGTGCCCTGATCTGGATCACCGAGTACTACACCGCCACGGAATACGCGCCCGTACGCTATGTCGCCGCTGCATCCCAGACGGGCCACGGCACCAATGTCATCGCCGGCCTCGCGGTCTCCATGAAGTCCACAGCGTGGCCGGTCCTCGCGGTCTGCGCGGCCATCTGGGCATCGTTCGAGCTGGGTGGCCTCTACGGCATCGCCATTGCTGCGACCGCCATGCTGTCCATGACGGGCGTGGTAGTCGCCCTCGATGCCTACGGTCCGATCACGGACAACGCCGGTGGTATTGCTGAAATGTCCGGGCTGCCGAAGAACGTCCGCACCATCACCGACGCCCTGGATGCGGTGGGCAACACCACCAAGGCGGTCACCAAAGGCTACGCCATCGGTTCAGCCGGTCTCGCTGCCCTCGTGCTCTTCGCTGACTACACCCACAACCTGGAGGCCGTCGGCAAACTGCAGGACTTCAGCCTTTCCGACCCGGCCGTCATCATTGGCCTCTTCATTGGTGGCCTGGTGCCCTACCTGTTCGCCGCGATGGCCATGGAAGCCGTGGGTCGCGCCGCGAGCTCCGTGGTGGTGGAAGTGCGTCGTCAGTTCCGGGAGATCAAGGGCATCATGGAGGGCACGGGGAAGCCCGACTACTCCAAGGCAGTCGATCTGCTGACCAAGGCTGCGATCAAGGAGATGATCGTCCCCTCCCTGCTCCCGATCCTCGTGCCCGTCGTGGTTGGCTTCGGCATGAACGTGCTGATGGGCCCTGGAGCCGGCGTCCGTGCTTTGGGCGGCCTGCTGATCGGCACCATCGTCACCGGTATCTTCCTGGCCATCTCGATGTGTACCGGCGGTGGGGCGTGGGATAACGCCAAGAAGTACATTGAAGAGGGGAATTTCGGCGGCAAGGGTTCCGAAACCCACAAGGCTGCCGTCACTGGCGACACCGTTGGCGACCCCTACAAGGACACCGCCGGTCCCGCCATCAACCCGTTGATCAAGATCATCAACATCGTTGCCCTGCTGCTGGTGCCGCTGTTGTAGGAGCGCCATCAGGCGCGACCACTAACTCCGTAGCCCGCGGGATCCCGGTCAGGATCCCTTCCGGCTACCGTGAGTACACGGTGAGCGCCGGAAGGGACACCCGCCCCCGCTGCCGCTCGCGCCGCGACGTGTGGTCGCGTCTAAAGCCGCTCCTACTGGGTGGAAAGAGCGGTGCTCGGCTCACCGAGCCGGTGCGGCTTGTCAATGAAGTTGCCCTGAATGAAATCCACACCGATGGAGCGCAGGGTCTCGAAATCCGCCTGGGTCTCCACCTGTTCTGCGATCACCTTGAAGCCAAGGATCCGCGACACTCCGGCTAGAGCCGTCACGACCTGGTGATTCAGGGTCTCGGGCCGCAAGTCCCGCGTGTAGGTGCCATCGATCTTCAGATAATCGATCGACAGGTCGCGCAGGGTGGTGAAAGAGCCTAGCCCGCTGCCGAAGTCGTCCAGAGCAAACTGGCAGCCCATACCGTGTACCACCCCCACAAAGCGGCGGGCCTGATCAAAGCGTTCCATAACAGCAGACTCGCTGACCTCGAAGCAGATCCGGTGCGGAGGCACCTGACTGTGATCAAGGCAGTCAACCACGAAGTCGAGAAACCCGTCTTCTCCCAGCGCCTGAGCTGAGAGGTTGATGCTGCAACTCCGCTCGTCCGGCAGGCGAATGGCGCCGTGGGCTATCGCCGACAGAGTAGCCTGAACTACCCAGCGGTCAATGCTGGCCATCAGCTGGTAGCGCTCCGCCGCAGGAATGAACTGGCGCGGCTGCACCAGCTTGCCATCGTCGTCCATCATCCTGAGCAGGACTTCGAGGGCAGGCCCGCGCGTCACCCGGCCGGAAGTGGAGATGATCGGTTGGGCATGGATCTCGAAACGGTTCTCCCGCAAAGCAACCTGCAACTGGCGCAGCCAGTGGATGTCGCCCCGCTGCCGGGCAGAAACCTCGTCCCGTGCTGAGTACACGTGAACCCGTCCGCGGCCCTGCTGCTTGGCCACATAGCAGGCAGAATCGGCGGCACTCAGCAGGTCCTTCAGCGTCCCGGTCTCCCTGGCCACTTCCACCAGACCAATGCTGATACCCACCGTAAAGATTCGGTCCTGCCAGACAAAACGGTAGTCCCTGATGGCATTGCACACGTCGTCAGCAATCTGGCGGGCCTTGTCGAGCGGGCAGCGGATCAACAGCATGCCGAACTCGTCGCCGCCCAGGCGGGCGACAAAGTCCGAGTCGCGGACCTGGTCACGGATGAGCTTCGCTATCTCCCGAAGCATGTTGTCGCCAGCCAGGTGACCGCAGGTGTCGTTGACCGCCTTGAACCGGTCAAGGTCCATGTAGCAGAGCACCGAGTTCAGCGAGTCGCCGCGACCGCCTTCCAGTGCCTCTGCCAGTTGCCTCTCAAACTCCATGCGGTTGATCAGCCCCGTCAGCGCGTCGTGGGCGGCCTGGTAGGAGATCCGGCGCGTCATGCCCCGGATCTCGGTGACGTCGTGCATGATGACCACGGCACCCGCCACGGTGTCGCCAGCACCAATGATGGGCGAGGCGGTCAGCTCCACCGACAACTCGCGACTGCCATCCGTCGAGATCATCAGGGCCCGTCGGCCCAGGCCAACCTGGCGCCGCTCAGAAAGACAGCGTGCCACGGGATCACCCAGATCCTTGCGGTCGTTCTCGTCAACCAGCGTCATGAGATCAGTCATGCGCTTGCCGATGGCATTCTCGCGGGTCATGCCAGTGAGCTTCTCTGCCGCACCGTTCAGGTAATCAATGACGCCCTCGGTGTCGGCGGTGATGACGCCTTCACCAATGGATTCGAGGGTGATCTGGGCCTGCTGCTTGCCCCTGCCAAGATTTGCCTCGATGCTCTTCCGGTAGCTCACATCCCGGGCGATCGACAGGATGGCCTTCTGGCCCCGGTAGTCGATCATGGTCCCGGCCGCCTCCACCCAAAGTCCACCCTCGGCGCCCGAGATGAGCTGGATCTCGTAGCGATCGGGAACGACCTCCCCCGCCAGCCGCCCGGCAATGTTCTTACGGGTCATGGCCCGGTACGCCGGCCGGACCAGATCGGTAACCGGTCGGCCAGCCAGCTGCTCTGCGGTGAGGCCCATGAGGGCACCCGCCGCGCTGTTCGCAAAGATCACCCGATCCCGGTGGACCAGGACCACCTCCGGCATCGTGTTGGCCAGATCCTGAAACAGCGCTTCCCGCTGCCGCAACTGGCGATCCTTCGTATTCAGGGAGTCGAACAGCCGATTGACGTTGTCGCCCAGCTGGCCAATCTCCTGAACGTCGCTGGCGGGCAGGGCAACGCGCTTGCCGAAGGCAGCGGTCTCCGCAGCCTCGATAATCTCCCGGTTCAGGATCGCCACACCGCGGCTATAGTCGCTGCGGCCTCGCCAGAGGTAGAAACAGGTCGCAACGAGCCCGAGGCAGGCCACCGCAAGGGCCAGTATCAACCACGTCTCGGTCATTTATGGTGTTGCTACGGAGGAGTCAGCCGGGCCCTGCTCCTCTCGGATTTATGCGCTGAACGCTGGCGCGGTCCGGCCTCGCGGACGACTTGAAGCATAGCCGATGGTCCATTCCGGGGTCGGTGCCGTTCACCATAATCCGCAGGGCACCGCTTTGGGCCATAATCTTGTCTGAACCCGTCAATCTACTTACCCTTAGCGCCCCCAATGAGCATCAACGTCGAAGCGGCCCGCACCCAGATGGTTAATCAGCAGGTGCGCGCCTGGGACGTCCTTGACCCGGCCGTCCTTGCCGTCCTCACGCAGGTCCCGCGGGAGCAGTTCGTTCCGCCCCGCTTCCGCAACCTGGCCTTTGCCGATACCGAAGTACCCCTGGGGTATGGCCAGTCAATGCTGACCCCCCAGGTCGAGGGCCGGCTGCTGCAGGCGCTGAGCCTGCGGGGGACCGATCGGGTACTGGAAGTCGGCACCGGGGGGGGGTTTCTCACCGCTTGCCTGGCGCGCCTGAGTCGCCAGGTGACGAGCCTGGAAATCCTGCCGGAGCTGGCGGACGTTGCCCGCCGAAACCTCCGGGGCGTGTCGACGTGGAATGCCGAAGTCCATATTGGTGACATTTTCAGCTACCGTCCGGACGCGCCCTACGATGTGATCGCCGTAACGGGGTCCCTGCCAAAGCCCGACGACTGCTTTCGGCAGTGGCTGGCCGCTGGGGGCCGCCTGTTCCTGGTGACCGGGGAAGAGCCCTTGATGCAGGCCCGGCTGCTGACGCGCCAGGGCCCGGAACAGTGGGCCGAGACCACACTTTTCGAAACGTCGCTGCCGGCGTTGCTGCACGCACCACCACTATCGAAGTTCAGATTCTGAAACTCAAGGACGGGATGTCATGAGAACAACGTCGCTGCTGCCCCTGACCGCGCTTCTGGTTTCCAGCCTGGCCTCGGGCGACACCCTCATGCAGATTTACCAGAAGGCCCTGAGGAGCGACCCCCTCGTGCGGGAGGCCGACGCCAACAAGCTGGCCACCCAGCAGGGCAAACCCATCGCGCGGGGTGCGCTGCTGCCGCAGGTCAGCGGCACGGCCGCCTGGGGCAGCGGTAACGCTAACGGCTCCACCTTCAACCAGATCGGTGACGTTATCGCGGCCAGCCCCATTGAATCCCGTAACTACTACGCCCGAAACTGGAACGTGCAGCTTCGGCAGTCGGTGTTCCGCTGGGACCAGTGGGTCGGGCTATCCCAGGCCGGCAAGCAGTCAGCCCAGGCGGATGTGGACTACCAGGCTGCCCAGCAGGACCTGGTGATTCGCGTTGCCGAGGCGTATTTCAACGTGCTGGCTGCTGAAGACACCCTGGCTTCCGAGCAGGCCGCCAAGGATGCGATCGGCCGCCAGCTGGAGCAGGCCCAGAAGCGCTTTGAGGTGGGCCTGATTGCGATCACCGATGTGCAGGAAGCCCAGGCCGCCTATGACCAGGCCCTGGCGGCGGAGATCCTGGCCAAGCGGAACGTCGCCAATCGGCAGGAGCTGGTCCGGGCCATCATCGACGAACCCGCCCCTCCCCTGGCGAAACCCGGCACCGAACTGCCCTTGCTCAGTCCCGACCCGGCGGACGAGAACCGTTGGGTCGACCTGGCCATGCAACAGAACCGCAGCCTCATTTCCAGCCAGATTGGCACGGAGATCGCGAAGGACAACGTCAGCCTGGCACGGACTCTCCGCTACCCCACGGTAGACCTGGTGGCCAGCCGCAACAATACCAACAACGATGGTTTTGCCCGGACTCCGTGCCGTCCGACGCTCGCGGACCCCACGATTTGCCTGCTAAACGGGAACCCCATTCCGTCTGACTCCGTTCTTCGGAGCAACACCGGAACGGACCTGGCGACAGATTCTGTCTCACTCCAGTTTGCGATGCCTTTTTTCACCGGCGGTAGCACGTCCGCCCGGGTGCAACAGGCCGTCTATCAGCATCGGGCCTCGCGGGAACGCCTGGAGCGGACGGCCCGTGAAACCGAGCGCCAGACCCGGGACGCCTATCTCGGCGTGATCTCGGAAATCTCCCGGGTCCAGGCCCTCAAACAGGCCCTGGAGTCGTCCAAGACGGCCCTCAAAGCCACCGAGGCAGGCTATGACGTCGGCACCCGGACCACGGTGGATGTGCTTGCCGCGCGGCGCACCGTGTTTGTTGCCGAAACGAACTACCTCCGCAGCCGCTACGACTACCTGATCAACGGCCTGCGCCTGAAGCAGGCGGCGGGCACGCTGACCGCCGACGACATCGCCCAGATTGACGGGCTCCTTACCGCCAACTCAACGGCGAAAGAGTTGCCGACCGGCAACCCGGGGGCCACCAACCCCTGAAGCTGGACCGGGAGAACCCGGGCCTCAGCTGATCAGCGGATCGACCAGGGTCAGCAGCCGGTCGAGAGCACCACGATTCGCCAGGATTGCCTGGCTCCCCGCGGCACCCCGCTTGCGGCGCTCGGCTTCGTCCCCCAGCAGCCAGCTCACCTCCGCGGCGAGGCCCGCCCAATCGGGCACGACCAGCGCTGCGCCACAAGTCACCAGCAGTTCGGCGATGTCCGCCGCATTCTCGTTGTGGGGTCCCGTGACCACCGGCATGGCCAGGGCAACCGGCTCCAGCAGATTGTGCCCGCCGACGGGAACGAGACTCCCGCCGACAAAGGCGACGTCAGCTGCCGCATAGAAGGTCGTGAGCTCGCCCATGGTGTCGCCGAGCAGGACCTGCGCGGCGGGACTGGCCGGGACGCCACTGCTGCGCGTCACGTAGCGGATGCCACGGCTCGCGAGCAGAGCGGCCACGTGGCCGAAACGTTCCGGATGCCGCGGCACCAGGACCAGGAGCGCAGTAGGGTGGCGTTTAAGAATCCGCGCATGGGCATCGAGGACAGCCGCTTCCTCGCCTTCGTGGGTACTCGCAGCCACCCACACGGGCCGTTCTCCGGCCTGGAGATTCCGGAGCTGTCTGCCGCGGACCGCGATCTCCGTCGCCAGTTCGAAATCGAACTTGATGTTGCCAGTGACATGCGTCCGGGAAGGATTCGCGCCCAGCGACCGAAAGCGCTCCGCGTCCGCCGGCGTCTGCGCCGCAATCAGGATGCCGTTGGACAGGGTATCCCGAAACAGCGGAATCACACGGCGGTAGCGCTCTACAGAGCGCAACGACACTCTGGCGCTCGCCAGTACCAGTGGCACCTGTCGCTGCCCGCACTCGTGGTAGAGATTCGGCCAGAGTTCGGTTTCCATAATGATGGCAAGCGACGGCCGGGCCCAGTTGAAGAAGCGGCCTACGGCACCCGCCAGATCGTAAGGCACGTAGCTGTGCCGCACCGATGCACCAAACAGCGCCCGCGCGCGCTCCGACCCCGTCGGGGTCATCGTGGTGAGCACCAGGGGCACGCCCGGGTGACGCTTCAGGAGGGCACGCACGAGGGGCGCAGCGGCCTGAACCTCCCCGACGGATACCGCGTGGACCCAGATCGAGGAGCGGCCCAGGCGGGGCTGACCGAAACCAAAACGCTCGCCGATGCGGCGCCGGTATCCGGGCACGCTGAACCCGCGCCACAGGAGATGCAGCAGCAGGAACGGAACGGCGAGGTAAGTCAGGGCGACGTAGGCAATCCGAAGCCAGGACGTGGCGCCGGCCGCTCGCAGCGGGGCCGAGTCGGTCTTGAGCGGGAGCACGATAGCGGGTCTACTTCGCAGCGAGCCGTTGCACGGCCTCGACGATGGCCGATGTAGAGCGTCCTTCCCTGAAGCTCAGGACTTCGACGGTGCCCCCATTATCGAGCACCTTGCGGGCTCCCGCGATGTTCTCGGGCCGGTAGTCACCGCCCTTTACCAGGACATCCGGCAAAACCTCGCCCACCAGCATTTCCGGGGTGTCCTCCCCGAAGGGCACCACCCAGTCCACAGCGGCCAGGCCGGCAAGCACCGCCATCCGGTCAGCAAGCGGGTTGATGGGACGGCCGGCCCCCTTCAACCGCGCCACAGAGGCATCGTCATTGACGGCCACGAGGAGCCGGTCACCCCGCTGCTTGGCCTCTTCGAGGTAGGCCACGTGGCCCGCGTGCAGGATGTCGAAACAGCCATTGGTCATGACGAGGCGCTCACCCCGCCCCCGCGCCTCCGCCGCGATCTGCCGGGCTTCGGAGCGTCGGAGCAGACCGCGCCCGCCCTGGCCATGCTCATGCAGCGCCAGGCGCAGTTCTGAGGGGGTCACGGTGGCCACGCCGATCTTGCCGACGACCAGGCCGGCCGCCAGGTTGGCCAGCCCCGCGGCGTCCTGGAGGGTCAGGCCGGCACCAAGGCCCGCCGCCAGTGTCGCGATCACCGTATCCCCGGCGCCGGTGACGTCGAACACCTGGCGAGCACGGGCCGGCAGGAACACCGGCTCGCCGTCGGCGGGGATCACCGCTATACCGCGTTCGCCGAGGGTGATCACCAGCGCCTGCAAGTCGAGGGCTTTCCGCAGGGCCTCGCCCTGCTCGGCAATCTCGCCGGTATTCCCCACCTTGCCGACCACGGCTTCGAACTCGGCCAGATTCGGCGTCAGTACCGTTGCGCCGCGATACCTGGCGAAGTCAGTGCCCTTGGGATCAACGAGCACAGGGATGCCGCGCCGCCGGCAGATGCCTATCAGTGCAGAGACCTGGCTCAGCGTACCCTTGCCGTAATCCGAGAGGATGCAGACAGAAGCGGGAGGCAACAGACGTTCCAGGGCGCCCGTAAGAGGCAGGGCATCGTCCGCGGTAAAGCGCTCTTCCGTGTCGAGGCGAATGAGCTGCTGATTGCGGCTCAGGACGCGCAGTTTGGTGATGGTCGGGCGCCCTGCGGACGCGACGAAATCCACCGTCACGCCCTGTTTACGGAGCAACTCGCCCAGAGTGGCGGCGTTGGCGTCGCGGCCCACGATCCCGGTCAGTGACGTCCGCGCCCCCAGGCTTGCCAGATTGACGGCCACATTGGCGGCACCACCGGCCCGCGCTTCGGAGCCCGTGACCCGGACCACAGGCACGGGAGCCTCAGGGGAAATCCGGGAAGTCGGGCCGAACCAGTACTCGTCCAGCATGACATCGCCGGCAACGAGTACCCCAACGCGACTGAAGTCAGGAACGCTCCGGCTCATTGGGCGAGGGTCACTGGAGTACGGTGCTGGTCAGACAGTCAGGCCAAAGGCGGCGGGCCTAGCCGCATTTAGAATCTCCGCAGGCCAGACAGGTCATGCAGCCATCCAGGAAGACCACTGCCGCGGCGCTGCACCCGCTGCACATCTGGGCGCCGGCCGGGTACTCGCTGCGCGCGAAGGCGTCCTGTTGCCGCTTCTGGTCCTCAAACTCCCGGCGCTTCTGCTCGACGAGCTTACGTTTGTGCTCGTCCATCGAATCGGGCGGGAGCAACCCGATGAAGCGCAGGTGCTTCTCAACGATATGCCCGAGTTCCGCAATGATTGATGGCATGAACTTGCCGCCGGGCTGCCAGTAGCCGCCCCGGGGATCGAACACGGCCTTGAGTTCGTCAACCATGAAGGCGACGTCGCCGCCCTTGCGGAACACCGCAGACATCAGCCGCGTGAGGGCCACGATCCACTGATAGTGGTCCAGGTTCTTCGAGTTGATGAAAATCTCGAAGGGGCGACGCTGCTCATGCTCTGTACCCGGATTGAGGATGACGTCGTTGATGGTGACGTACATCGCATGATCAGAGACAGGCGTCTTGACCTTGTAGGTTGAGCCCTGGAGCATTTCCGGACGCTCAAGCTTCTCGTGCATCCGGACCACGTTGCCCTCAACTGACAGCCGCCGGCTGGACTGGCTATCTTCAGCTTTCGGGTCAGCTTTCTGGCCGGGCTTCTGGCCGGTCTTTTTCGCGGCCGCCTTGTCGTCGGCGGATTCCACGCGGTAGCCAACGATTTTCTTGTCTATCCTGATCTTTGCCATAGCGGGGTTTCCTGTTTCTCTCACTGTCTACGGCGTTAGAACTTGCCGTAGTAGCCTTCCTTCAGGGCGTCGAAAAGATTGGCGGCGGTGTGCATTTCGCCGTCGTACTCGATCTCTTCGTCGCCTCGCACCGTGACCTCCGAACTGTCATCAAGCACAAACGTGTACTTGGTGTTCTGCAGATCCTTCTCCTTCACAAGCACGCCCTGAAAGGCCCCGGGGTTGAAGCGGAAGGTGGTGCAGCCCTTCAGCCCCATTTCGTAGGCGTACATGTAAATGTCCTTGAACTCCTCATAGTTGAAGTCCGTCGGCACGTTGGCCGTCTTGGAGATCGAAGAATCCACCCAGCGCTGGGCAGCAGCCTGGATATCCACATGCTCCTTCGGCTTGATGTCGTCTGCCGTCACGAAATAGTCAGGCAGTTGTTCATCAGGCCTGGTGCCACCCGGCATCGCCGCCAGGTTCACCAGCTGACGGTAGGCCAGCAACTCGAAGGACAGGACGTCGACCTTCTCCTTGGACTTCTTGCCTTCCCGAATCACGTTGCGGGAGTACTGATGGGCAAAGCTGGGTTCAATGCCATTACTGGCATTGTTAGCCAGCGATAACGCTATGGTCCCCGTCGGGGCGATGGAGCTGTGGTGGGTGAAACGGGCACCGACCCGCTCCAGATCCTTTACCAGTTCAGGGGCCACCTCCGCGACGCGCTGCATATAGCGGCTGTAGCGCGCGTGCAGGACCCGGCCTGGAATCACGTCTCCGACCTTCCATCCGTCCCGGGTCATCTCCGGGCGCTTGCGCAACATCTCACCGGTGACCGTAAAGTCCTCCAGAAGAATAGGAGCGGGGCCTTTTTCCCGGGCCAGATCCAGAGCTGTCTCCCAGCCCGCCAGTGCCATCTCCCGGGAAACGTCTTCCGTGAACTTCACGGACTCCCTGGAGCCATAGCGCAACCGGAGCATCGTGAGCGCGGAGCCCAGACCGAGGAAGCCCATGCCGTGCCGCCGTTTACGCTGGATCTCCTCCCGTTGCCGCTGCAGGGGCAGGCCGTTGATCTCGACCACGTTGTCGAGCATCCGGGTAAAGATTTTCACCACCCGGTGGAATTCATCCCAGTCAAACCGGGCGGTCTCCGCGAAGGGATCCAGCACGAACTTGGTCAGGTTGATCGACCCGAGGAGGCAGGACCCATACGCAGGCAGGGGCTGCTCGCCGCAGGGGTTGGTGGCGCGAATATTCTCTTCGAACCAGTTGTTGTTCATCTCATTGACTCGATCAACAAGGACAAACCCGGGCTCGGCGAAGTCGTAGGTCGACGCCATGATCATGTCCCACAGACGCCGGGCCGGCAGCTTCTTGTAGATACGACAGGCAACCTGCCCCTTATCGTTGGTGACATAGCCTGATGCGGTTGGCCATTCGCGCCAGAGCACCTGGTCCCTGTCGGTCAGGTCGAGATCGAGCTGGCCGACCTCGCGCTCATCCAGGGGGAAGGCCAGCACCCAGTCCCGATTGTGCTTGACCGCCTGCATGAATTCGTCGGTCACCAGCAGGGAGAGGTTGAACTGGCGAAGGCGGCCGTCCTCCCGCTTGGCCCGGATAAAGTCGAGCACATCCGGATGACCCACATCGAAAGTACCCATCTGGGCGCCGCGACGGCCACCAGCCGACGACACCGTAAAACACATCTTGTCGTAGATATCCATAAAGGACATCGGACCGGACGTGTGGGCACCAGCCCCGGACACATAGGCCCCCTTCGGCCGCAACGTCGAGAATTCGTAGCCAATCCCGCAACCGGCTTTCAGGGTCAGCCCGGCCTCATGCACCTTGGTCAGGATGTCCTGCATGGAGTCGCCGATCGTGCCGGAAACCGTGCAGTTGATCGTGGACGTCGCGGGCTTGTGCTCCCGGGCCCCGGCATTGGCGATGATGCGGCCGGCCGGAATAGCGCCGCGCCGGAGAGCCCAGAGGAACTGCTCAAACCAGCGATCCCGGTCGCCCGCCGCCTCCACGTCCGCCAGCGCCCGTGCTACGCGTTGGTAGGTATCGTCCATGGTCTCGTCGACCACTTCCCCAGCCTTCGACTTCAGCCGGTACTTCTTGTCCCAGATGTCGATAGAGGCTTCCTGGAAGCCAATAGTGGCTCCCCGGGTATTCTCCAATTGCACTGCCGTTTTCATGATGGACCCTGCCCCCTGCGCCAGTCCCTGGTACCCGTCGTCTCGATCAGTCGTGCCACGCTGGGCGCCCGTCTGGTGCTTGCTCTGGCCCGCCGCCTTGATGAAAACGCCGGCACAAGATGTTGTGCCGGCGTTGCCCGTACATTAGGCATCGTGCAGTACCGTGTCAAGATTTTTGTCACCCCCGTAACCCGGAATATTATCTATATAAATCATTATCTTGCTCAAAACTTAGCCAATGCTGTCCAAGGCAGAATGCACCCCCTGTCCAAGCACTCCAGGGACCCTCTTGCAACACAAGATGTTGGGTTGAGCCGTCCCCAGCAAACACACCGGTTTTCCACAGCTTCTACACCGCTGCCGAGAGCCTTCTCCCGGAGCGAAACCCGCTATGATTCCCTCATACTCGCACCATATTCCGGAAGGTTTTCGCGCATGCCAGTGGTCACTGCCCGGGCGACTTTGGTCCCGCTTCTGCTTGCAACCCTGGCGGCTGCCGCCGTCATACGGCCGGTTCAGGCGCAGCTGCCGGTCCGGGTTGCCGGGCAAGAGATGCCGACGCTGGCCCCCCTCGTCAAGCAGGTCGAACCTGCCGTCGTCAGCATCGCCACCAAGGGCACGGTAAGCGCACCCGCCAATCCGCTGATGGAGGACCCCTTCTTCCGCCGCTTCTTCGGCTTTCCCGATCAGCAGCAACAGCAGCAGCGGCGCCGCCAGGTTCAGAGCGCCGGCTCCGGGGTGATCGTGGATGCGGCCAAGGGTTACATCCTCACCAACAACCACGTTGTCGAGAACGCTGAGGAAATCGAAATCGTCCTCACGGACAATCGCAATCTGAAAGCCAGGGTTGTCGGCTCTGACCCGGGCACCGACGTCGCCCTCTTGCAGGTTGAGAACCCCAAGGGGCTGGTCCAGATGAAACTGGGCAACTCGGACCAGGTGCAGGTTGGTGATTTCGTACTGGCCATCGGCAATCCATTTGGGCTCCAGCACACCGTGACGTCGGGCATCGTCAGTGCGCTGGGTCGTAGCGGCATCAACCCGGACGGCTACGAGGACTTCATCCAGACCGACGCCTCAATCAACCCCGGCAATTCAGGTGGCGCGCTCGTCAACCTCAGGGGGGAACTGATAGGAATCAATTCCGCCATCTTCAGCAACAGCGGCGGCAACATCGGCATTGGCTTCGCGATACCCGTAAACATCGCGAAATCCATCATGAACCAGATCCTGCAGTTCGGCGAAGTGAAGCGCGGACTGCTCGGTGTCAGCATTTCCGATTTCAATGCGGAGAGCGCCAAGGCCTTCGGCATCGAGGGGACGGCGGAAGGTGCTCTTGTGCAGGAAGTAGCCGGTGGCTCCGCTGCGGAGAAGGCGGGCATCGAGGTGGGTGACGTTATTGTTTCGGTGGATGGGCAGCGCATCAAGAGCGCCTCTGAACTCCGCAACACCGTGGGACTCAAGCGCAGTGGTGAAAGCGTGCGCGTGGACGTCCTTCGCGACGGCAAGCGCCGCCAGATCACGGCACTGCTCAGCGAGGTGGCCACCACGGCCCAGGTGGACGGCGAAGACATCCATCCTGGTCTGGCAGGTGCCCAGCTAGGCAATCACGAAGGCAAGGCGGACCAGTTCGCCGGCCCCGGCGTACTGATCGAATCGGTGGAGCCGGAGAGCCCGGCCGCCCAGACGGGACTGCTGGCTAACGACATTATCGTGTCGGTGAACCGGATCCGGGTACGTAATGTCCGGGAACTGCAGCAGGCGGCAGGGCAGCAGAGCCTGCTCATTCTCAGCATCCGCCGGGGTAACCGGAATCTGCTGCTGCAGATCCGCTAGGTGAAGTGCTGCGTCCTGGGCGGCACCGGCTTCGTTGGTTCCCGACTGGTGGCCCGACTGGCGAATGCGGGCTACCGGGTTACCGTACCTACGCGGGACCCGCAGCGCTGCAGACACTTCCGAGTGCTGCCCACCGTCCGTGTGATCCACGCCGACATCCATGCGCCAGAGACGCTCAGGACAATCCTGGAGGGGGCCGACGCGGCGCTAAACCTGGTCGGGATACTGAACGAGCCGGGCCGTGATGGGGCAGGCTTTCGCCGGGCCCACGTGGAACTCACCCAAACCCTGATCGGTGCCTGTAGCACCGCAGGAGTCCGGCACCTCGTCCAGATCAGCGCCTTAAAGGCCGCCAGCCCCGACACCCCGGACCCGGGGACCAGTCACTACCTGCGCTCGAAGGGTGAGGCCGAGGCATTGCTCCGGGCTTCCGGCCTTAACTGGACCATTCTGCAGCCCTCGGTAATTTTTGGCCCCGGAGACTCGTTCCTTAACCGCTTTGCAGGGTTGTTGCGCAGCGTACCGCTCGCCTTCCCGCTGGCGATGCCGGGCGCGCGCTTCGCTCCCGTCCATGTAGACGACGTGGTGGAAGCCATCATCCGGGTGCTGGATCAACCCGCCGCTTTCGGCCACACCTTTCAGCTCTATGGTCCAGAGGTTTACACCCTGCGTGAACTCGTCGAACTGGTAGCAGAAACAATGGGACTTCGGCGCCGGGTGATAGGCCTGCCCCGCTGCATCTCGCGACTGCAGGCAGCGGTCATGGACTATGTTCCGGGCAAGCCGTTTTCCACTGACAATTACCGCTCGTTACTGACCGACAGCGTTGGCAGCTCGGATGGCTTGCAGCAGCTGGGCATCAGCCCGCGCTCCCTTCGGCCGAATCTCGCCGACGCTCTGCGGGGCTCCGGACTCCCCGGGGTCATGGACAGCTACCGGAAGACGGCGGGGCGCTGAGGGGGGCAGACGACTCGAGCAGCAGATCCTGCATGGCCTGATCGCGGGCCCCCGGCTCCCGCTCGCCGAGTTCCTGAACGCTGGCGTAGAAGCGCGGCAGGTCGCCGCCCTCCCGGGCAAGAAGCATGCGGAAAGCCGGCACGTAGTCCTCGTAGGCAGACAGGGCGGCCAGGCGGGCATTGTTCAGCCCCGGCTCGAACCAGCTGTCGAACCAGGGGGGCTCGGGCCAGTTGGCCCGGAGCCGGCCATAGCGGGCACGCGCCTCGTCCAACACGGCCGCCCGCTGCTGACGGCGCAGGTCACTCGGCCCCTCGCCGCCGTAAACCACCGCGAGCCGGGTCCGCAGTTCCGCCACGATCCCAAGCACGGCCGCCCGGCGCAGCCGCCGCACTTCCAGGGCGCACAGCCCTGAGCTGTCGTGCCGCGAGGCGAGCCAGCGGCGCGTCCCCTCCTCCTCAACGAGGGTGGCGAAACCTTCGTTGAACAGGGTGTCGCCCGGCACATAGAGCTTCTGGTGGGCCAACTCATGGAAGAGCAGTGCAGCCAGCTCATCCGGGTTGTCGCCCAGCATCGTATTGATGACCGGATCTGCGAACCAGCCGAGGGTCGAGTAGGCGGCGACGCCTCCGACGAAGACGTCCTCACCCTCCGCCTCCAGCCGGGCTGCATAGCTCCGGGCGCGCTCCTCACTGAACCAGCCGCGATAGGTGGTGCAGCCTGCAATCGGGTAGCACCACTCTCGCGGCTCCAGGGAAAACTCCGGGGCTGCAAAGACATTCCAGACCACGTAGGACCGGCCCAGATCAGCGTATTGCCGGTAGCTCCTGGTAGGGGGCAAGGCCAGCTCAACCCGCGCAAAGAGCAATACTTCTTCCACGGTCAGCAGTTGCAGCTTCACCGCCGGCGATGTGGCCGGATCTGCGAGTACCTCAGCAAAAGGTAACCGGGCGCGCATGAGCGCAGCCTGGCCAGCGGCAGCCTGCAGGTAGTAGCCGGCACAGCCGGCGAGCAGGCCGACTGCCACCAGCAGGACGACGCTGGTCCGCAGGACCCTGGCGAGGTTCGACGATGAGGGGTGCTCTGGCACGGGACTCCAAGGATAGCGGCTACAATTCTGCGATGCAGATCTACCTCGTTGGCGGTGCCGTGCGTGACCGGCTTCTGGGGCTGCCGGTGCGCGAGCAGGACTGGGTGGTGGTGGGCTCGACACCGGACCAGATGGACGCGCTCGGCTACCGGCGAGTGGGTCGCGATTTCCCGGTCTACCTCCACCCGGAGACCCGAGAGGAATACGCGCTGGCCCGCACGGAGCGCAAGACGGGGCCCGGATATCGCGGGTTTGAGGTGCATGCCGCTCCGTCGGTGACCCTCGAAGAGGACCTCCGACGCCGGGACCTCACCATCAACGCTATCGCGCAAACGGCCGACGGCGAGCTGATCGACCCGGTCGGCGGTCAGGCGCATCTGCAGGCCAGGCTTCTCCACCATGTTTCGGACGCCTTCCGGGAGGACCCGGTCCGCATTCTCCGGGTCGCGCGCTTTGCAGCGCGTTTCTACGAGCTCGGCTTCCGCGTGGCCCCCGCCACCCTGGACCTGATGCGCGGGATGGCTGAGGGGGGCGACCTCACCGCCCTCGTGCCTGAAAGGGTGTGGCAGGAAACGCTTTCTGCCCTGGAAGAGCCCCGCCCTGACGTCTATGTTCAGGTACTGCGGGACTGCGGCGCGCTGCAGGTAGTCTTTCCGGAAATCGATGTGCTGTTTGGCGTGCCCCAACCGACCCGGTGGCACCCCGAGGTCGACACGGGCGTGCATGTGCTTATGGCGTTGCGCGTGGCTGCCGAACTCGCGTTCAGCGCCGAAGTGCGCTTTGCCATCCTCGTTCACGACGTGGGCAAGGGCACGACGCCAAAGGTGGAGCTGCCCCGGCACGTGGGCCACGAGCAGCGGAGCGTCGCTCTGGTCGTGCAAATGTGCCGGCGCTTGGCAGTACCGAACCGGTTCCGTGATCTGGCGCTGGCCGTGGCCGGGAATCACGGGCTGTGCCATCGCGCCCTGGAACTTCGCCCGGATACGCTCCTCCGGCTTCTCGAGAGCCTCGATGCGTTCCGGCGGAGCCATCGGGTGACGGAGTTTCTCGATGCCTGCGAGGCCGACGCGCGGGGACGCACGGGGCTTGAATCACGACCCTACGCTCAGCGTGAGCTGGTGCTTGCCGCCTGGCACGCCGCCCTGGCCGTAAACGCCCGCGCCGTCGCCGGGTCGGGCGAAGCAGAGCTCAGTGGAGAAGCACTGGGGGGAGCCATCCGGGAGGCGCGACTGGCCGCCGTTGCTGCGGCCCGGGAGCGGTTTTCGTCAGCTGAAAGTGACGTACAACGCGATCGCCAGTAGCAGTCGGTGAATCGCGACGGGCGCGTGGGCTGGCAACAGCCTACAGGCGAGCCCGCAGATCGCGCACGGTCAGGGGGAAATCCGGGGTGAATGAGCGGGTCAGAGCCAGCACCTTGAAGCGCTCGCCCATCTCGCCGGGCATCAGCAGCCGCTGAACCTGCTGCAGCTCGCGCAGCCGGTCAGGGTCCATCGTGGTGTCGGCTCCCTGCAGGTCATCGAGGACCCCGGACGCCAGCAGGGTGTGGGCCTGGGTAGCGTAGCCGGCCACCTCAAGCCCGGCAGCTGCGGCACTGGACGCAGCTGCAGAGAAATCGACCCAGGCCGTCAGGTCCTGCAGCCCCGGCAGAAAAAATGGATCGGTGTGCTGTCGATGACGGTAGTAACACACGAGGGTGCCGGCACTGCGCTCCGAATGGTAGATCTCGCGGCGGGTTCCCCCATAGTCAATGCACAGGGCAAGGCCGCGACGCAGAGTGGCCAGCAGGGAGCCCAGCCACGCTGGTTGCAGCAGCCCGATCTCCGTCGTGTAGCCCCCCGGCAGCGGTGTGCCGAGCGCCGCTTGCAGGTCCGCGACTGCGGCGGCCAGCGGCCCCGGAGCCGGCTGCTCCGCCCAGGCCAGCCGGCCACCCGCGCTCTGCACGCCCAGCTGGGATGCATGACCCCCACGCATCCGGAACCGCTCCACAGGCAGGGCATCCAGGACTTCGTTGGCGAGCACGAGACCCTCCAGCGGCCCGGCCGGGAGCGCATCGAGCCAAGCCACCCGCGGGAGGAACTCCGGGACCCGCGCGGCAAGCGTCTGCCGTTGCCGTTCGCGAAGGTCGCCACTGATGTCGAGGAGCAGGTAGCGCTCCGGCGGCTCATCCCGGAGTGCCGCCAGCAGGTCTGCTGCGAGCGCTCCGGAACCGCCTCCGACCTCGAGTATCACGCCACCACCGAGTTGCCGCAGGGTCGCGCGAGCCAGGCGGGCAAGGCACCGGGCGAAGACCGAGCCGAGTTCCGGCGCCGTGACGAAATCGCCCCCCGCCCCGAACTTCCGGGCACCGGCGCTGTAGTAGCCGAGTCCGGGCGCGTAGAGGACGGCGTCCATGTAATCGGCGAAGCTCAGGAATCCGCCACCGGCGGCGATGCGCGTCGCCACCAGGTCCAGGACCCGTGCGCTGTGAGCGAGGGCGTCGGCTTCTGGTGCCGGCAGATCGAATCCGCTTTGCATGGTGGTGTAATCTTAACTGCTGTTTCTTCGCTGCTCGCCATTCACGCCGCCGGAAGGCCATTTGCATGACTGAAGCACAAGGACTACGAGGCAAGTGGGCGCTGGTGACCGGTGCTGGTCGGCGCGTTGGTGCCGCCATCGCCCGCACGCTGCACGGCGAGGGCGCCTCTGTAGCGATTCACTACCGTAGCTCCGCGGCGGAGGCGGATGCGCTGGCCCGTGAACTGAATGCGCTCCGGCCGCACTCAGCTCTCGCTGTCCAGGCCGACTTGCTGGACACCGGTGCGCTCGGCTCACTCGTGGAAAAGCTCATCGCCCATGCCGGGCGGCTGGATATCCTCGTCAACAATGCCTCCAGCTTTTATCCGACGCCCCTCCCGACGGTCACTGAGCAGCAGTGGACGGATCTGCTCGGCACGAACCTGAAGGCTCCATTGTTTCTCGCTCAGGCGGCCTTGCCCCACTTGAAGGCCAATCGGGGCGTCATCATCAATATCGTCGATATTCACGCGATCAGGCCACTGGCGGACTACGGCCTCTACGGAGCGGCGAAGGCGGGCCTGGCCTTCCTTACCCGCGCTCTGGCTCGGGATCTGGCGCCCGACGTCCGGGTGAACGGCGTGGCTCCTGGCGCAATCCTGTGGCCGGAAGGTGGAGTCTCGGACCAGATGCGCGACAGCGTGCTGCGGCAGATACCCCTAAGGCGCCTCGGCGAACCGTCCGACATCGCCACCTGCGTGCTCTATCTGGTGCGGGACGCCCCCTATGTCACGGGCCAGATCATCGCCGTGGATGGAGGCCGCAGCGTCGGCTGGTGACCGGCCAGGCCAGGCGGGGCCAAGCCTCGGTTAGACCGCCAGGTCACTCACCCGCTGCAGCGGACTGCTGGCCCTGTCAAACAAGGCCCAGAGTTGCCCCATCGTCTCGCCGGTCACCGGGTGCCTCAGGTCCGGGGCAAGTTCTGCGAGCGGCCCGAGCACAAACCCGTACTCCAGGATGTCCTCGCGAGGCACCCGGATCCCGGGTCCGGACAGCACGGCCGCTCCGTAGAGCAGCAGATCCAGGTCCAGGGCCCGCGGCGCGAAGCGCTCAAGTCCCCGTACCCGCCCCGCCAGCGTGTGCAGGCGTTCGAGTTCGGCCACGATGACCGACGGTGGCTCAGTCGTGCGGAAGTGCACGACGAGATTCAGGAAGTCATCCCCGGCAAACCCCACTGGCGGATTACGGTAGACACCGGACAGGCGGAGAGGCCCGAAACGGTGGTCGAGCTCCCGACACGCCAGGCTCAGGTTCTTCTCCGGCGACACATTGCTGCCAGCACTGACGTACACGTCCACGGGAGACCGGGCCCGGTCTGAATCCCCATCGGCCCCGGTTTCCTGCGCCATCAGGTTCGCGTGCCTCGCTCGATGCTCACGCCTACATCCCGTGAACCCCGGATGGCCCAGGGTTTGTGCACGGCGACCCGCACCCAGGGCACATCGAACTCGCCAATGATGATGGCCGCGATCTGCTCGGCCATGGTCTCAATGAGGCTGAAACGCGAATCGGCCACGAACGCCTTGATGCGGCGGGTGACTGCCTTGTAGTCCAGCGTGTCGCCGATCTGATCGCTGCCGGCAGCGCGGCGAATGTCGGTCCCCATGTCGAGATCGATACTCACCACCTGAGGCAGTCGCCGCTCCCACTCCCAGATACCAACGATCGTCCGAATGCGGAGATCCCGCAGAAAGATTGTGTCCATTCAGGGTTCCGTGAGTTCGTCCAGTGGCCAACGCGGCCGCGCTTCCACACGGACGCTCGAGTAAGCAGCAGGCGCCCGCACCAGTCTCTGGCAGCCGGTGTAGGCAATCATCGCGCCGTTGTCAGTGCAGAATTCTATCCGCGGATAGTAGACAGTCGCCCCGATGCGGGACAGGTCCCTGCGCAGCTGCTCCCGGAGTTCCCGGTTGGCCCCGACGCCGCCGGCGACCACCAGACGCCGGTGGCCGGTGGCCTCCAGCGCGCGCAGGGACTTGCCGACCAGCGTGTCGACGATCGCCTGCTGGTAATCGGCAGCCAGATCGGCCCGCTGACCCTCGCTCAGGGCGCCGGAGGCCTGGAGATCCCGGACCCGGAGGGCCAGCGCGGTCTTGAGACCACTGAAGCTGAAATCCAGCCCCGGGGCCTTGAGCATCGGCCGCGGAAACCGAAACTGCCCCACCCGTCCCCGCTCCGCCAGCCGGGCCAACTCCGGCCCGCCGGGATAGGGCAAACCCAGGAGCTTGGCTCCCTTGTCGAAGGCTTCACCCGCGGCGTCGTCCAGCGTCTCGCCCAGGATACGGTAGCGGCCCAGGCCAGCCACCTCGACCAGCATCGAGTGGCCACCTGAAACCAGCAGGGCGACGAAAGGAAACGCCGGCTGCTCCGCCTCGAGCAGGGCCGCCAGCAGGTGGGCTTCCATGTGGTGGACAGGAACTGCAGGCACGCCCCAGCCCAAGGCAAGACCAACGCCCACGGTCGCGCCCACCAGCAGGGCGCCCACCAAACCGGGACCTGCGGTATAGGCCACACCGCCCAGGTCAGAGGGCGTTACGCCTGCGCTGGCCAGGGCGGCGTCGATGAGCGGGAGAAGCTTGCGGATGTGGTCCCGGGAGGCCAGTTCAGGGACCACCCCACCAAAGGGCGCGTGAGTCGCCACCTGGCTGTAAAGGCAGTGGCTGCGCAGACCGCGGGCCGTGTCATACACGGCTGCGGCCGTTTCGTCACAGCTGGTTTCGATGCCCAGAACAATCATTTTGGTACGCGCTCTTTGCAAATGGGCGGCTGACTGGCTATATTTTCCGGCTCGTCCGGCCGTAAGAGCCGGCTTTTTTCGCCCGCCAGCCCAGATTGATCCAGTCCCGGACCGGACTGAGCCTGTCCTGGGCATAGGGCCATTAACTTGAGGATCAGGACCTTGCCCGGCGTACGAGTACGAGAAAACGAGCATTTTGACGCCGCCCTCCGGCGTTTCAAGCGGGCCTGCGAAAAAGCGGGGGTGCTCACCGAACTCCGTAGTCGCGAGTTCTACGAGAAGCCCACGCAGGAGCGCAAGCGCAAGAAGGCCGCTGCGGTCAAGCGCCAGCAAAAGCGTGTCGCCCGGGAGACTAACCGGCGGACGCGGCTCTACTGATCGGCAGGTAGTGGTGATCGGCAAGTAGTGGCCGGCAAGTTACCACGCCGCTCATCTGTTCCGGACCTGCCGTTGTCAGCCCCTCCAGCCTCAGAACCGCCCCCGTCAGCCCTTAAGGGTCGCGTCCAGGCGGACATGAAGTCTGCAATGCGGGCGGGCGATAAAGTCCAGCTGATCACGATCCGCATGCTGCTCGCAGCGATCACCCAGCGCGAGGTGGATGAGCGCACGCCAACCACTGATACCGCCGTCCTCCAGATTCTTGAGAAACTGGTGAAGCAAAGGCGGGAATCTGCCACCCAGTTTGCAGCCGGGAACCGGCCAGACCTGGAGGCAAAGGAACTGGCGGAGATCGCCCTGCTCCTGGCCTACCTGCCGGCGGCACTGTCGCCCGGCGAACTGGAGGCCATGATCGACGAGGCCTTGGTGGCCACGGGGGCCAGTTCCATGAAGGACATGGGCAAGGTCATGGCCGCCTTGCGCGAAAAGGCCCAGGGCCGGGCGGACTTCGCTACCATCGGCGAGCGGGTCAAGGCGCGGCTCTCGGCAAAATAGGCCGAGGCGAACCTGGCCCTTCTTGCTACAGCCCGGCTGACTATTCACCGCCCCAACCAAGAACAAACCGGGGCGTCGTCACAACCCCCGTTAAGGAGGCAGGCCCTCGGTCGTGAGCGGTCTCATTCCCCAGGACTTCATCGACGACCTGGTCCAGCGCGCGGATATCGTCGAGGTTGTGGGCTCGCGGGTGCCCCTCACCAAAGCGGGCCGCGAGTACAAGGCGCGCTGCCCGTTTCACGCGGAGAAGACCCCGTCGTTCTGGGTCAGCCCGCAGAAAGGTTTCTACCATTGCTTCGGCTGCGGCGCACACGGCACGGCGCTCAGCTTTCTCATGGAGTACGAGCGCCTGGAGTTCCCGGTCGCCGTGGAGGAACTGGCCCGGAGTATTGGTCTGGAGGTCCCCCGGACGGACTCGGTCGAGCGGGTGTCTGTGGAGCCGCTGTACGCCGTTCTCGATAAAGCGGTGACTCTTTACCGGCAGGCACTGCGAGACAACACCACCGCAGTCGAGTACCTCAAAAAGCGCGGCCTCGATGGCGACACAGCCCGGGAATTCGGTATCGGCTACGCACCACCCGCGTGGGACACGCTGCTCACCGCCTGTGGCTCCAGCGAGGAGGATCGTCAGCAACTCCTTGGTGCAGGAATGGTCATTCCCCGGGACACCGGCGGCTTCTACGACCGGTTCCGCGACCGGATCATGTTCCCCATCCGGGATTCCCGCGGGCGCACCATGGCCTTCGGGGGGCGCATCGTCGCCACGGGCGAGCCGAAGTACCTGAATTCGCCTGAAACGCCGCTGTTCCACAAGGGCCGGGAGCTCTACGGCCTCTACGAGGCACGCCGGGCAGAGCGCAAGCTGGAGCGGCTGCTCGTCGTCGAAGGGTACATGGACGTCGTCATGCTGGCCGCCCACGGGATCCGCAACGCCGTGGCCACCCTCGGCACGGCGACGACCAGCGAGCACCTGCGACGGATCTTCAGCGTGGTTCCCGAGGTGATTTTCTGCTTCGATGGCGACCGGGCAGGCAGGGAAGCCGCCTGGCGCGCGCTGCAGGTGAGCCTGCCGTCCCTGCATGACGGCCGGCAGATACGGTTTCTGCTGCTGCCCGACGGCGAGGACCCGGACTCGCTCGTGCGGCAGGAAGGCGCGGTGGCTTTCGGCGCACGGCTGACCCAGAGCACGCCCCTGTCCGAGTTTCTCCTGGACTCGCTCAGCGCGGATGTGGACCTCCGCAGCCTTGATGGCAAAGCCCGCCTGGCCGCCCTGGCCAAGCCCCTCCTCAGCCAGTTGCCCGAGGGGGTTTACCGGGAATTGCTGACGACGGAGCTGGCCCGGCGGTTAGGTCTCCCGCGAGAGCGCCTTGACGGCCTGCTGGGGAACGCTGCTGGCGGGTCTTCCGGCGTTGGCCCCACACCCGCTACTCCAACCGCTCGACCGGTCAGGCCCAACCGGCAGGCAACCGCCCGCAGCAGTACCCGGGGATCCTTGAGCCGGCAGGCCATCGCTTTGCTGCTGCACTACCCGGCGGTAGCCCACGAGGTGTCCCTGCCCGAGAACCTGGAGGGTTCCGGGCAACGGGGGGTGGAGCTGCTGCGGGAGCTGCACGCCCTTTCGCGGAGCAGGCCTGACGTGACCCCGCCCGTGCTGCTGGAGCGCTTCAGGGACCGGCCAGAGCTGCCTCATCTGGCCCAGTTACTTGCTGAGGAGCCCCTGGTGGCCCCGGACGGCGCCGCCGCCGAGTTCCAGGGATGCCTCGGTCGACTGCTTTCAGCTGCAACGCAACAGGAACTGGCGACGCTGCTCCAGAAAGCGGGCCAGGAGGCGCTCTCTGGCCTGGAGCGGGAACGCTTGGCCATGCTCCAGCGAACCGTCGTGGCAGGCACCGCGACCACCGGAACCGGACGGGGCTCCTGAAGTTCGGGACCCGAAGTGCCGATAAACAACCACGCGGGCGAGCGGCACCGGCACGCCGGGCGCCGCGATCTCCTTGGGGCAACTGCAGACCGTCCTGTACAATGAACGGCTTTTATTTCATCACTGCTGAGGGCTGACGAGTGAGTGAGCCGAATACAACCACAGAACAGCAATCCCAGCTGAAACTGCTCATCGCCCGGGGTAAGGAGCAGGGTTACCTCACCTACGCTGAGGTTAACGATCACCTGCCCAACGACATCGTCGATCCGGAACAGATCGAAGATATCGTTAACATGATCAATGACATGGGCATCACGGTGTACGAGAAGGCACCGGATGCCGAGTCCATACTCCTCTCCGACGCACCAGTCGCCACTGACGACGAGGCCGCAGAAGAAGCTGCCCAGGCGATCGCGACCGTCGACAGCGAGTTTGGCCGTACCACCGACCCGGTCCGCATGTATATGCGCGAGATGGGTACCGTCGAGCTGCTGACCCGGGAAGGCGAGATCCGCATCGCCAAGCGCATAGAGCAGGGCCTTAATCAGGTCAAGCAATCGGTATCGATGTTCCCGCCGGCCATTGATGTTCTGGCGCGGGCCTACGCCCCGGTGCAGGCGGGCGAGGCTCGCCTGCAGGACGTCCTCACAGGTTTCATCGACCCCAACGCCCCGGACGAGATTGCGCCGCCGGTGCCCCGGGAAGTCATTGTCGCGGCAGCCGAGGAAGTTGACGGCGATGGCGAAGTTGCCGAAGCCGAGGAGGAAGATCTCGGGCCGGATCCGGTGGAAGCCGACAAGCGTCTGCAATCCATTTTCCGGCGCCACAAGCGCGTCGTGGCGGACATGGACAAAATGGGGGCTGACGACAAGAAGGTCATGAAGTCCCGCCAGAAGCTGGTAGCCGAGGTCATGGAGCTCAAGCTGGCGCCCCGGCTCTTCGACCAGCTGGCCAACTCCCTGCGCGACACGGTGACGAACATTCGCAACCAAGAGCGCAAGATCATGCAGATCTGCGTTCGTGACTGCGGCATGCCCCGCAAGGACTTCCTGGCTACGTTCCCCGCGAATGAGACCAATCTGAAGTGGGTCGACAAGCACATCAAGTCGAAGCGCAAGCACTCTTCGGCCCTGCTCAAGATGCAGGAGGAGATCCAGAAGACCCAGAAGCGCCTGCAGGCGATCGGCGACGAGGCTCACCTGTCCATCCCCGAGATCAAGGAAATCAATCGGGAAATGTCGATCGGCGAAGCGAAGGCCCGCCGCGCCAAAAAGGAAATGGTCGAAGCCAACCTGCGCCTCGTGATCTCCATAGCCAAGAAGTACACCAACCGCGGCCTGCAGTTCCTCGACCTCATCCAGGAAGGCAACATCGGCCTGATGAAGGCCGTGGACAAGTTCGAATACCGCCGGGGCTACAAGTTCTCCACCTACGCAACCTGGTGGATCCGGCAGGCCATTACCCGGTCCATCGCGGACCAGGCCCGCACGATCCGCATCCCGGTGCACATGATCGAGACCATCAACAAGCTCAACCGTATTTCCCGTCAGATGTTGCAGGAGATGGGCCGTGAGCCCACGCCAGACGAACTGGCTCTCCGCATGGACATGCCGGAAGACAAGGTGCGCAAGGTCCTCAAGATCGCCAAGGAGCCCATCTCCATGGAGACGCCGATCGGTGATGATGAAGACTCACACCTCGGCGATTTCATCGAGGACACCACGGTGTCCTCGCCGATCGAGGCGGCCACCATGGAAAGCCTGAAGGAGACCACCCACAACGTTCTGGCTGGGCTCACGCCGCGGGAGGCCAAGGTGCTGCGGATGCGCTTCGGCATCGATATGAACACCGATCACACCCTGGAAGAAGTCGGCAAGCAGTTCGACGTAACCCGGGAACGGATCCGGCAGATCGAGGCGAAGGCGCTGCGGAAGCTGCGTCACCCGTCCCGGAGCGATCAGCTCCGCAGCTTCCTGATTGACGACTAGTCTGTAGGAGCGCCTTCAGGCGCGACCGGGTATTTCCCTCTGTCGCTGAGACGCTCCTGCCGGGAAATACCCGGTCGCGCCTGAAGGCGCTCCTACCGCGGGCATCGGATAGAGTTCGTCCAGGGGCACCGAGCGGCCGTTGCTCTGCACGATACGGCAGTGCTCTCGCCGCAACTGCCGCACCTCGGGGACTCCGCAGGAGTGCGCGATGACGCTCACCTCCTTCTCCATATTCTGCTGGTAGCGCATCACACGCGCAGACTTGTCCGCCGGAACCAGACCCCGCTGCAAGGCCGGGTCGTGGGTCGTGATGCCGGTCGGGCAGGTGTTCTGGTTACACCGAAGGGCCTGGATACAGCCCAGAGCGAACATGAAGCCCCGCGCTGAGGTCACGAAGTCTGCCCCCATGCACAGCGCCCAGGCCACGTTGGCAGGCGTGGTCAACTTGCCGCTGGCGATAAGGCGAATGCGCTCCTTGAGGCCGTGCTTGTGTAGCAGGTCGACCACCATCGGGAGGCTTTCGCGGATGGGCAGGCCCACGTTGTCGATGAGTGCCATCGGCGCGGCGCCGGTGCCGCCATCCCCGGAGTCCAGCGTAATGAAGTCTGGGGCCGAACGCAGGCCACGCCGCTGAATTTCCCTGCAGAGCGCTTCCAGCCAGTCCGTGGAGCCGAGCACCGTCTTGAAGCCGACCGGCTTGCCGGTGATGCCCCGGACACGGTCCAGGAAGTCTAATAGTTCCTTGCCATCCCGGATGTCTGTATGCCGGTTCGGGCTGAGGGAATCCTCGCCAGCCGGGATGCCGCGAATCGCCGCGATTTCCAGGGTGACTTTGCCACCTGGCAGAATTCCGCCCTTGCCAGGCTTGGCGCCCTGGCTCAGCTTGATCTCGATCATGCGCACCTGCGGGTGGTGGCCCAGCTCCCGCAGCCTGGCCTCGTCGAGCTGGCCGCTGGCATCCCGCACGCCGTACTTTGCCGTTCCCATCTGGAAGACCACATCCGCGCCCCCGTCCAGGTGGTAAGTGGCCAGCCCCCCCTCCCCGGTGTTGAGCCAGCAACCCGCCGCCCTGGCCCCGCTGGACAGCGCCTGGACCGCTGGCCGGGATATGGCTCCAAAGCTCATGGCTGAGATGTGAAAGAAGCGGTTTGTGGTGTAGGGGATCCGGCAGAATGGCCCAATCGTCAACGCTGCTGTTGGGCGATTTTCCTCATCGAGACCGGGGAACGCGGCGTTGACGAAGATGGCCGTACCGGCTGGCCGCAGATCGCGGGTAGAACCGAAGGCGACGGTGCTGTCCACACCCTTGGCAGCCCGGTACGCCCACGCGCGTTCGGCGCGATTGAACGGCAGTTCTTCCCGGTCCATCGCGAAGAAGTACTGACGAAAAAATTCCCCCATCGTCTCGAAGGCGTACCGGAAGCGCCCGACGACGGGGTAGTTGCGGCGTATGGCGTGGGTGGTCTGGGTGATATCGACCACGTACATCACAGCCACTGAGATTGCCCCGACTCCCAGGGCAATCACGAACAGCGCCGAGAAGACGCCGAGAATGTCGGAAACGATACCCATACGTGCCCCGGGGCAGACGGAATGGGCCAGTCTCGGTCGCCGCGGCTCCGACCGCTGCGAAGCCGCGCACACTCAGAAAGAAAGCTCGAACTCGCACACCAGTGGCAGGTGATCGGAACCAGTCCGTGGCCCGACGGCAACGTTCCGGACCAGAACCGGGCCGCTGAAGAGACAGTGATCGATGGGAATCCAGGCTGGCCTGAGCCAGGCAGGCCAGGTGGCCGCCAGCCCGAAAGGCAGGCCTCCGTCCCTGAGGCCTGCGTCACGCAACAGATCCCGGAAGTAGGGCGAGTAGGGCGTGGTATTGAAGTCGCCGGCCACGATCTTCGGCAGCGCGGGATCTGCGGCGGCCAGGCGCTGTGCCAGCCGGCGCAACTGGGTGTTCCGCTGCCTCGCCTGGGCGGGGCTCAATGGCGACGCGGGGTGCACCGCGTAGACCTCAGCCAGCCCACCCGGCAGCTGCACCACCACGCGCAGGTGGGAGCTGACGTCATCACCGAGAGCCAGGTCCTCGACTGCCTGAATCGGGTACTTCGAGTACACCGCGATGCCCCAGGCATTCCACCGCGCCCGCAGGGCGAAATGCGGGTAAATGCGCTCCAGGTCACCGAGCTTCTGCCGCCACCGGGGCGTGAACTCCGAGAGCACGAGGAGGTCTGCCGACTGCCGGGCAAGGAAGGCGCGGGTCGCGGCGGGATCCTCGAGGGTGTAGCGGAGATTCGCGGCGATGAGCTTCAGAGGCAAACGGGCTGGCGCTGTCGCAGCAGCGGTTGGGGCGGGGCGATTGACCAGCCCGGGCAGGTAGGGCGAGATCATCAGGAGGTTGGGAACCGCAGCCAGCAGCGCCACGCCTGCCCAGCGCTGCCTCTGCAGAGCGAGACAGAGTGTTCCGGCCAGCACCAGGACCACCAGGTACTGCACGGGGAAGTGGGAGAAAAGCTCAAGGACCCAGTATTCCCGGGCACCCAGTGCTGCGACCGTCGCCAGTGTCGTGGTGATAACTGCCAGAATGACAACGTGCGGGAAGAGCCGGACTAGCATGAGCACCGTGGGCGACCGTAATCGGCTCAGGATACTCCGTTGGCCACGACGCCTGAGCAATCTCGCGTTTCCCGGACTCCTGCTCGCTGGCCTGTCGCTGGCGGCACTGCCGACGGTAGTGTCCGGTTCAGAACCGCAACCGCCAACTCCCGACGCGGTGGCCCGGCAGACTGTGGCTGCCGCTCTCGGTATCGCCGAGACGGAGATTAGCGTCATAAGCACCGAGTCCCGGGAATTTGCGGATGGCAGCCTCGACTGTCCCCAGCCGGGCGCGGCGTATGCCCAGGTCATCACCCCTGGGTACCGCGTCCTTGTTGAGGCGAATGGCCGGCGCTTGGACGTGCGGGTGGCTGGCACCGCGGGGCGCCTCTGCTATCGGCGCAAATTGTCGCCCGGCCCGTCGCCCAACCCACCAACTGAGCCCAGAGCGCAGCCGCGGGAAATGGGTGAAGCAGCCCGGGCTGATCTGGCCCTGCGTCTGGGCATGTCAACCGAGACCATCACGATCCTGGGCCTGCGCCGACTCAAGCCAGGTGCTGTGCTCCCCGGATGCGGCGAGGTCTGCGCCAGCGATGCGCTGCCGGCCAGCTGTGGCCTGGCGGTGCAACTGCGAACGGCGGAGCGGGACGTGGACTACTTTGCCCTGCCCACGGAGGTCCGGCCCTGCCCCGACATCGCGTCCCGCTAGCTACCGCGGCTCGCCTCTGCGCGCCTGGCGTCGCAACCGCCAGGCCTTGCGAACATGGCGGGCGGTGACCTTGCGCCACCCCCGACGAACGACGCGGGCCGCATCCTCCAGCGCGGTGGGACGATAGTGCGGCTGGTCCTCCGGTGACAGGAGATCGTAGCGCCGCCGGTACTTGAGCTTCACCCAGGCGTTGAGGTCCATCCGGCAGGCCTGGCGGAACAGGAAGCGATTCCACCAGCTGCCAACCGGTTGCCGGATTACCGCAGAGCCGAAATCCAGCAGGATCGGTTCGCCTTCGGGACTGATCAGCAGGTTACCGCGCCGCTTGAGATCGGCATGGGCCACTCCCGCGGCGTGGAGGGCCAGGATCCGCTCCTTGAACTGCCGGAAGAACCGGTCCCTGTCCTTGAGCGACTGCGAGTTTTCCCGATAGGGCTCGCCGGCCATGAACTCGAGCGCGAGGCTGCCGTCTTCCTGGAGACCGAAACAACGGGGCATGCCAGGGAGCCCTGCCACACGCTCATAGGCGGCGAACTCCCGGCGGAGCATCGCCGACCGCACCACGCGGGCCATCCGCCCGCCCATGGCCTGCTTGATGACCCGACGATCGGCCCCCGTGCCACGCAGGTAGACGGCACCCTGATAACCACGGCTCAGAAATTCTCCGGGAGCCGGATCGGGCACGACTAGATCCGCGTCCCGATCCACCCGATGCAGATCAGCGTGAAGGCGATGACGATCGGTTCGGCGTTCTGCCGGACGGAGGTCATGAGGGACCAGCTGGCAGGGCTGGTCGCCCAATAACGGCGGGGAATGACGGCGGGAACTGTCTGGCTCCATTGCTCCCAGGGAGCGCCGAAGAGCCGGTGCAGTTTGCGATCCTCGTACTCGATGGCCGTCGGGTAGTAGAACCACCAGAAGGCGCCCGCCGCAAGGACTGCCCACCACTGGCCGCAGGCGAGCGTGAAACCGATCAGGACCAGGAGATTACCGGTGTACAGGGGATGACGGACGAGGGAGTACGGACCATCCGTTGCCAGCTGCCGGTTCTTGACGATGTAGCCGGAGGCATAGATGCGCACCAGGCATCCCAGCACTACGATAAACGCCCCGGCCATGAACAGGACCGGCATGGGGCGGGAGAACACAGCGAAGACCGGCATCAGCGCCAGGCCAAGGCCCTGGCGCATTGCTTCCTGATGGCGCAGCTCGCGGACGACACCCGGCAGGCCGGGCAGCGGGGGAAGATCGGCAGTGCGTTTGGACATGGTTTGCAAGTGTAGTCCGGGCCGAGCCCCGGAGGCCATCGGTGGCTGCCAGCGGGCATCAAAGGAGCAGACTGATAGAATTCGAGTCGCGGGCCTGTAGCTCAATTGGTTAGAGCAGGAGACTCATAATCTCTTGGTTCCAGGTTCAAGTCCTGGCGGGCCCACCAAACAAAGCACCCGCCGGCGTTGCGCCGGCGGGTCATCCAGCAGAGACTCTTTGCTAGTAGCGCGGACCACCTCGACCGCCACCACCACCGTCGCGGCCACCACCACCACCACCGGGACCGCGATTGCCGCCACCACCGTCACGGCCACCGCCGCCACCGTAGCCGCCACCACCACCGTCGCGGCCACCACCGCCACCGTAGCCGCCGCCTTCGCGGCCACCGCCGCCACCACCACCACCGGCGCCGCCGCCGCCGTAACCACCGCGACCGCGACCGCCGCCGCCGCCGCCACCGCCACCGCCACCGCCTTCACGCTCACGGGCTTCGTTCACCCGCAGCGGCCGGCCTTCCATGTCCTGACCGTTCAGACGGGCGATAGCCGTCTGCGCGTCGGACTCGGGCATCTCGACGAAGCAAAAGCCGCGGAACCTGCCGGTTTCGCGATCGTTAATCAGCCGCACGGCATCGACGGTGCCGTGCTGTGAGAACAGCGTACGGACCGATTCTTCATCAGCGGTATAGGGCAGATTGCCCACATAGATCCTGGTCATGACGGGTACCCTTACAATTTCTCAGTTGATGGACAGCACGAAAACATCGAACGTCAGCGCCTTGCCCGCGAGCGGGTGGTTAAAGTCCAGCACCACCACGTCGGGACGCACTTCAGCGACCCGGATCGGGCCGTCGAATCCCTGCGCGCTCAGCAGTGTGCCAACCTTGCGCGAGTCCTCCGGGATCTTGTCGAGGGGTACTTCCTGGACCTTCTTGGGATCAACGGGCCCGTAGGCCTGATCCGGCGGAACCCTGACCTTGACCCGCTCCCGCGCGGCTGTACCCTGCAGGGCGGCCTCGAGCCCGGGAATGATTTGCCCCTCACCGGCAACGAAAGCCAGCGGCGGTCCGCCCACGTTGCTCTGGACTGTGGAGCCGTCATCCAGGGTCAGCGTGAATTCCACGTCGACCTTCTTGCCCTTCTCGATGACGGTTGCCTTCGCCACAGGGAGTGCTGTGCCGGACTGAGCCAGTGCAGCCACTGGCATTCCGGCAACTGCCAGCAACAGCAGCGAAGCAAACAGGGCGCGAGCAGAACTCACGTCCATGGTCTGATAGTCAGAAGGGAAAGGTACACGGGAGGAATAAAAGATCGTTGGGAAGAGGTTCTATGGACGTAGGGGCTTCTATAGGAAGGGCGGTTCTCACCGCAAATCAGGACAGCGCGCGCCTAGCCTCTCCAGTAAAACAACACCGGCCGTCGCCCAGATCACGGCCCGATCGGCGACCCTGGAATCGACTTTAGCACGGGTTTTCTGCCGATGCGATGGGCGGACCGGGGTCGCAAAGCAATGCAAAAGGCACGTTAGACCGCGCTTTTACGGGCGGTCCAGAAGGGGGGCGTTCCGTGAAGCCCCCCAATAAAGCGGGTCTGCCCCATAGAATCCCGGCGGATCATTTCAGTCACCTTTGCCATCAGCGAGGCTTCGCATGTCAGAACCGGGTCTGGGCGCGTTCTCTCACGTCACCATCGGTGTCACCCGACTCGACGACGCTGTGGTCTTTTGGGGGCAAAATTTTGGCCTTGAGGTCCGGGCCCGCCGCGAGGGCCCCGACGCAGCCCTGGCCCAACTCTGGGGCCTGGCCCCGGAGCGCGTTGTGCGGCAGGCAATCATCGCGACACCGCTGGCGGCCGGCCGCTGGGCAACTGCCGGCGCGCTATGCGGAGCTTGAAGCGGCTGGTCACCAGTTCCGGAGCCGGTGGACCGAGATGCCCGTTGGCGAGCATGTCTTCCGCGAAGTGCACCTGCCCGGGCATGACGAGATCAACGTCGTACTGCTGGAGGCACTCGGACGGGGCTATGCCACACCGCTCTCACCCCGGGGCTACGTCGGTATCGGTCCGCTTGTTACCATCGTGGGCGATTGCGCTGCCGAGGGGCGCTTTCACCGTGATGTGCTTGGCATGGAACCCACGCTGGAACTGTCTCTGAAAGGCCCGGAGATCGAACGGACGGTCGGACTGCCGGGCGGCGCCGGGCTGGACCTCAAGGTCTACGGCGACCCGACCGAGCCGCTGGGCCGGCTCGAGATCATCGAGTACCAGCAGGTCCAGGGTGCAGACCTCTACCCGCACGCCACCCCGCCGGCCACCGGAATTCTCCACGTGAACTACCGGGTGCCGGACCTGGCGCCGATTCGCACACGGCTGGGCAAAGCCGGGGTACCCTGCAGCGACCACGGTTTAGTTTCCGCGATGTACGGTAGTGGCCCGGTCATTTCCTTCCGGTCGCCGGCCGGGCTGCGTATAGAGGTACAGGCATGTGTCATGCCACCAGCATCCATTTTCACGCCCAAGCCGGAGATCACTGATGCCTGAGGGAGCGGGTTCAGCGGGCAAGCAGGGAACGCGCGTGACCGGCCTCGGCCGCCTGTTCCTTCGCAAGTCGGTCGCGCAGATGCACGCCGAAAATGCCCAGAGCGATCTCAAGCGCACCCTCGGGGCACTGAATCTGGTGCTGCTCGGCATCGGCTGCATCATCGGCACCGGCATTTTCGTCCTTACCGGCCGGGCCGCGGCGAATTTTGCCGGGCCCGGCATCATGATCTCCTTCGTGATTACCGGAGCACTCTGCACCCTCGTGGCCCTCTGCTATGCGGAACTGGCCGCCGCTGTCCCGGTATCCGGGTCTGCCTACTCCTACTCCTACGCCGCCCTGGGAGAACTGGCCGCCTGGGTGATGGGGCTGCTGCTGGTCCTTGAGTACGGGCTCGCTGCCGCCACCGTGGCGGTCGGCTGGTCGGGGTATCTGGTCAGCCTGCTGAACGACGTTGGCCTGCATATCGCCCCGGAATTCACCGCGGCTCCGGGGGTCGAGATCAGGGAAGCCGGGGTCGTCGTGGCCCAGGGGATTGTTAACCTGCCCGCCCTCCTCGCCATTCTTGCCGTGACCGCGTTGCTGGTCGTGGGCATCTCGGAATCCACGACCGTCAACAACATAGTGGTCGCGATCAAGCTCACGGTCGTCATCGCCTTCATTGTGATTGGCAGTTTTTATGTGGACCCCCAGCTCTGGTCACCGCTGGTGCCGGAGGAAATTCCACCGCCGCCCGTCGGGACGCTGCGTGGCTTCTGGCCCGACATCTGGCGCGCGCTGGTGGACGTCGTCAGCGCCGAGAACACCTCCCGTTACGGTATCGGCGGGCTCATCTCGGGCGCTGCCACCATCTTCTTCGCCTATATCGGCTTCGAGGCGGTATCGACAGCGGGCGCGGAATCAAAAAATCCGGCCAGGGACATGCCCATCGGGATCCTGGGCTCGCTGCTGGTCTGCACCGTTCTCTATATCCTGACCGCTGCCGTCCTGGTCGGCATCGTGCCGTACACCGAGCTGGATGATCCCGCGCCCATTGCCAAGGCGGTGAACCTGATAGGCCTGCCCTGGTTCGCCATCGCGGTGAAGATCGGCGCCATTGCCGGCCTGTCCTCCGTGATGCTGGTACTGCTCTACGGGCAAACCCGGATCTTCTACACCATGTCCCGGGATGGCCTGCTACCCGCTCCACTCGCGACCGTCCACCCGCGGTTCCGCACACCCTGGATCAACACACTGATCGTGGGCAGCCTTGCGGCGGCCAGTGCCGGCCTGATGCCCCTGGGTTCCCTGGCCAACCTCACCAACGTCGGCGCGCTGGCGGCGTTCGCCATCGTGTGCCTGACGGTGCTTTATCTCCGGTACTCGGCGCCCAACCTGAAGCGGCCGTTCAGGACACCTTTTTTTCCGGTGACCCCACTACTCGGTGCGGTCATGTGCCTGTTCCTGCTGATGGCGCTGATGGCCAACCCGGAGACGCGTCGATTCTTCCTGATCTATGTGGCCGGCGGCCTGGTCGTCTACTTTCTCTACGGCTACCGGCATTCCCGGCTGGGCA
>Ga0105046_10000227_pt1 | contig 72443 bp, 64 predicted proteins | sample MAT03_FD_78385 | JGI IMG/M metagenome (GOLD analysis project Ga0105046, IMG submission 78385) | Freshwater microbial communities from Lake Fryxell liftoff mats and glacier meltwater in Antarctica - MAT-03 (megahit assembly) | ecosystem: Environmental > Aquatic > Freshwater > Ice > Liftoff...
GTACACGGTGCAACGGAAGACGGCGATCGGCGATGCCGCCTGGACCGACATCGCGATGGTGAATGAGAGCACGTACCTTGTAGCGCTCGATGCAGCGACGGCGTTCCTGCGCGTGGTCAGCCCGTAGATCAACTTTAGCGCCAAGGAGGCGTGAACCACGATCCGGAGATCCCTGGGTTGAGAGCTTTGTGCTTCGGGTGGGAAGCATGGAGCCCCATAGGCCCGGGGATCTCTGGAGAGTAGGTTTATTTTGGTGAATTTTTGCTCGACAGATATGAGGGTCAGGAGGGCAAGTTTTGTCATCCCAACGTTGGCAAGTCGAAGGCAGTTGTGAAGCCGCTCCACCATGCTGCCCATGAGCCGTTCCGTACGGCGTTCTGTCGCACCTTCAATCTCTCCGACGAGAGGTTTGAGGTGGTGGTATTACGTCGTTGCTTTCCTTGGTGGTCCCGGGCGTTGGGAGCGGTGGTGCTCGCGCTGAGGTCTGGGATGTTTCAACGGGAGTTCCGGGTCATTGCACAGCTGGGGCGAGCCACCCATCCGTCTCAATTCGGGCCGGAATTCGAGGCGTACGTCTACGAAACGGTGCGCGACAAGGCGCACTTTAGGACCCGGACCCTGGGTTTGCGCCTGTCACGACGGCTCTTCGAACGGTTGGCCGTGCAGGTGTGGCGGCAATCTTGGGGTGAAAACAAAGCCTCGGCGCCCGTCGAAGCTGCGGAAGGGGAAGGGGAAGGCGTTGCGCGGACTGAGGAATCCGCGGGGATCAAGCGAACCGGCTAGTCGTCCAGCGCCATGGAATCCAGGGCGATGGCTCGGTCGAGACGCTCCCGGGCGTGCCGGTAGAAGGGTTCGAGCAGACCGAAGTTGTGGCGGTTGCGCACAAGGGAATCGGTGAAGAACTCCCCGGAAAGGTGAGCAAAACGTTGGCGCCAGAGTTGGAACAGGGCGCAGGTGAGGCCGTCGGCGAGTGATGAGCGATGTTCCCGACGAAATTGCCGAACCTGTTCCGGTCGGAGTCCGAAGCGAGGTCGCATGGTTTCCAGGTTTTCGTCGGAATCAAGCTGCTGGACGACGTCGATCGAGTGGTAGATCCCCCGGAGGTAGCAATAGGCAACGAGCACCAGCAGGTCATCCTGAGGCGTCGGGAAGCCGAAGCCTCCGAGCAGGGCCAAGAGGGGTGTTCCACTGGAGCGCTCCGCGGCTTCTTGCGCGACGTTCAGGAGGCTCTCGGACGAAACCCACGAAGCGAGGTCCTGGGGAAAGGCAGGTGCCACGGTGCCCGGCGCGGGGAGGGCCTCCTCTGACAGGGCCTGGATGAAGTTTTGCACCGTTACCATGAGCCCATCCTGGCAGGGTGGCAGGACGGGCGGGTGTCACCTATGTGACGAGTCTGTGACGAAAATCCTTAATTGGACGCTCAGGACCTGGGACGGGATCACGGAACCATCGTTTCCGGCGGGCGGGGGTTGAGCCATGGTTCCAGGAAGGACCCTGTCCCCGTCGTCCCAAACGCAGGCGGTTGGACGCTTCGCGACGCCGGCGACGACGGAATGCTTCGCGAGATGGGCCGGGCCAGGAAATTGCCTCGACGCTCCCGTGACTGCCCCGGAAACATCCGGCTGTGCCCTTTGCGATCTGCAATGAGATTTACACCTCCGATCCCGCCGGCGGGGAATGGACGTCGGAGCGCATTTTCGAGCACGCCGCGAGGACCGGGTACGACGCGGTGGAAGTGGCGCCGTTCACGGTCTGCCGTCGGGTGACGGAACTGGGGGCCGTGGAGCGCACGCGACTGCGGGATGCGGCACGGCGGGCGGGGATTTCGATCGGAGGAATTCATTGGCTTCTGGCGCAGACCGAAGGGTTTCACGTGACACATCCGGAGGCGGGAGTTCGGGAGCGGACGGCGCGGTACCTGCGCGATCTGGTGGATTTCGGGGCGGACTTGGGCGGAGGGATACTGGTGTTTGGCTCGCCTAAGCAACGTAGCCTGCTGCCGGGGGTCAGTTTTGAGCGGGCCTGGGACTACGCAACGGACGTGCTTCGGGACGCCGTGACGCGGGCGGAAGATCGGGGTGTGGTGATTTGCTTCGAACCTTTGGCGCCGACAGAGACCGATTTCATCAACACGGCGGCGGACGCCCGGCGATTTGCGGCACAGTTCCAGAGTTCCGCGATGCGGATCATCCTGGACGTGAAGGCGATGTCGTCGGAACCGGCTACGATTCCGACGATCATCCACGAATCGAAAGGCGCGTTTTCCCATTTTCATGCGAACGATCCCAACCTGAAGGGGCCTGGATTTGGGGTGGTGGATTTTCGGCCGATCGCGGCGGCCTTGCGCGAGGTGGGCTATGACGGGCAGGTTTCCGTGGAAGTCTTTCGCTTCGACGAGGGGCCGGATGAGATTGCGCGTCGGAGCCTGGAATGCCTGAAGTCGGCATTCGCAAGTTGAAGGAGTGGAAGGGGCAAATGAACGAAGCGAACGAATGAACCGACGGAGCGGCACCACCCCTCCGAACCCGACCTGAATCCGAAGCACCTCCGCGATGTCCGCTCCAAAACCTGACGATTTGCTGGATCCGCACGCCCTGGTGCATGCGGAGATGCTGGGCCTGCATGCCCGGCAGGTGGTGGAGGGCTACATGGCAGGGGAGCATCGGTCGCCGTTCTTTGGATTTGCCACGGAATTTGCCCAGCACCGGGAGTATGCGCAGGGCGACGACCTGCGGCATTTGGACTGGAAAGTGCTGGGTCGGACGGACCGGTATTTCGTGAAGCAGTACGAGCAGGAGACGAACTTCGTCGCGCAGATCCTGCTCGATGGGAGCGAGTCGATGCGGTACGGCTCGGGATCGCTGACCAAGCTGCACTATGCGAAGCAGTTGGCAGCGTGCCTTTCCTATCTGATCCTATTGCAACGGGATGCGGTGGCCGTGGGGTTGTTCGATGCGTCCCTTCGGCAGTACCTGCCCCGTAGCAACAACCGCTCGAACATCCACGTCATCATGTCGCAGCTGGCGACGTTCGAACCGAAGTCGCAAACCCGGATCGGACCGGTGCTGCACGAGATGGCCCAGCAGACGCCCCGGAAGGGAATCGTGGTACTGATCAGTGATCTCTTTGACGACGAAGAGGAAATGCTAGGCGGCATCCAGCATCTTCGGTTCGTGGGGCACGAGGTGGTGGTGTTCCACATCATGGACCCGGCCGAGTTGGAGTTTCCGTTCACCGGGAACGTGGAATTCGTGGGTTTGGAGGGCATTCCGCCGCTGATGACGCGGGCATCTGAAATTCGGAAGAGTTATCAGCGGGAAGTGGAGGGCTTCCGAACGCGCCTCCGCGAAGGCTGCGAGCGGAACCAGTCGCATTACGTGCTGGTGAACACGGGGGAACCGTTGCGCGACACCCTGAGCGGGTATCTGGCGTTCCGGAAGAAGACGGGACGTGCGCGTCGCGGTCCAGGCTGACGATGTCTTTCCTCAATCCAGCCCTACTTGCCTTCAGTGCCGCGGTCGCGGTGCCGATTTTGATCCATCTCTTGAACCGGCGGCGGTTCAGGACGGTGACCTGGGCGGCGATGCGCTTCTTGAAGGCGAGCGTGGAAAAGAATCGTCGCCGGATGGAGATAGAGGATCTGCTGCTCCTGGCGTTGCGCTGCCTGATCGTGGGCTTGTTCGCGTTTGCGCTGGCCCGGCCCGCTCTGAGGTCGGCGACTTCTTTTCTGCAGAGCCGGAGGGTGACGGCGGCGTTGGTGTTGGATCATTCAGCGAGTCTGGGAGCGGGCGATGGGGCTGGGACCCGGTTTGACTTGGTGCGTCAGGCGGCGGAGCAGGCGGTGGACGCCCTGCCGCAGGGATCGTCGGTGGCGGTATTTTTCTCGGGCGACCGGGTGACGGCGCCGGTCGCGGAGCCTTCCTTTGATCTGAACCTGGTTCGGAAGACGGTGCGCGAGGCGGTTTTGACGGATTTGTCGACCGACCATCCGGCGGGCATCGCCGCGGCGCTGGAGGCGTTGGAAGGACAGGCGGCGCTGCGGAAGGAGATTGTTCTGGTTACGGACCGGCAAGCCCTTGGATGGCGGCGGTTGCCCGAGGTGACCTCAATGCTGCAGGAACGGGCTCGTGATGTCCGGCTGCGAGTCGTGTTCGTCGGGGAGCCGCTGGAGGACAACCTGGCCGTCTCGGCGCTCAGTCGTTCGCCGGGATTCGTGCCGGCCAACGAACCGGTTCGGTTCGACGCGGAGGTTGCCAATCGAGGTGCATCGGTGGCGCGGCAGGTTCGGGCGACCCTGCATATCGATGCAGGTCGGCCGATCGACGAAATGGTTCTCGATACGGTGGGGCCGGGCGAGGTGCGGCGGTTGACCTTTTTTGGGCGGATGCCGGGGGAAGGATTTCATTCGGTGTCGGTTCGATTGCCGGCCGACCGGCTACCGGCGGATGACGTGCGCACCTTGGTGGTGGAGGCGGTGAAAGAGGTGCGGGTGTTGGTGGTGGATGGGGACCCGGCGTCGAACGGGGCGTTTTTTCTACGGAACGCGTTGCAGCCGGTTCCGGCGGAGGTGGCGGCGACCTACTACCTGCAACCGCAGGCGGGACTGGTAGGGTCCCTGGGGGTGGCGCGGCTTTCCGATTTTGACGCTGTGATCCTGGCGGATGTGCCGCCGCTTCCGGCGACCGCCGTGGACAACGTGGCGCGCTACGTCCGGGAAGGTGGTGCGTTGCTGCTGTTTCCAGGGCCGCAGGCGACCGCTGCATTCTACAATGAAGAATTGGGAACTCGGGCGGGGCTGTTGCCGGCCTCCTTGGGGGCCTTGCGTGGAAGTCCGACCGGAGAGGGTGAGACGACGGAATTGGTCCTGCAGGGATCGGGTTACCAGCACCCGGTCTTTGCCCTATGGAACGAACCTGGGGCGGGTTCGCTGGCGGCGGTTCGTTTTCGGGCGGCCTGGACGTTAGTGCCGCGACCCGCGGTCACCAACACGATTCCAGGCGAGGATGCGCCGGTGTCCGAAGTGATGGTCCGCTTCTCGGATGGCGTTCCGGCCGCGGTGGAAGGTGCGGTGGGACGGGGGCGGGTGATGCTTTTCTCCAGCACGGCCGGAACGGCCTGGAACGATTTTCCGGTGCGCCCGGCCTTCATTCCCATGTTGCACCGGGCGATTGCCTCGATCGCAGATGTCCAGGGAGGGCGATTCAATGTGCAGGCCGGAGGCCAGGTGATTTTGCGTCAGCCGGCGGAATTGGCCGGGCGGGACGTGACGATCACGCCGCCTGGTACCACGGAACGGCGCTGGGTGCGGACACTCCGGGCGGTTCCTGGCGCGTCGTTGCTGGAGTGGGACGAGACAGCCAAGGCCGGGGTCTACCGGGCGACGATGGCGGGCCGGGCGACGCCGTTGGCGGTGTTCGCCGCCCAGCCGGATCCGGCCGAATCGGATCTGACTGAACTGACCTCGGAACGCAGGTCGGAACTGGAGCGGGTGGGGCAGGTGATCGACTGGATGCCGGGAATGGATCTGCGGGCCGCTTTCGACCGGGAGCGGGTGGGGGTTGAACTCTGGCTGCCCCTGGCCATTGCGGTACTGCTTCTGGGCATGACTGAAGTCTGGTTGGCTCAACATTTCAGCCGGCCCAAATGAGGCGAAGGCGAGGATGAGTGCATTGATCCTTCGATTACTGGGCGCGCCCTCGGGCGAGGCAGGGACGGTTTTGTCGACGCATTTCGAGGTGCATCCGGTCTTCAGCGGCTGGGTCCTGATGGGCTGGGTACTCGCCGCGCTGGGCGTGGCGGTCTGGAGCTACCAGCGGCGGGAAGTCGAGGTTTCCCCGATGCGCCGCGGCATTTTACTGGGACTTCGGTGCCTCTCGATGCTGGCAATCGCCGGAGTCTTCCTCCGGCCGACCCTGGGCCTGACGGTGGACGGCATGGTTCGGCAGGCGTTGATCCTGCTCTTCGATGAAAGTGCGAGCCTGGGGTTGCGGGATCCGAGAACCGACGACGCGGACCGGGTACGCGCCGGGATTGCGGACGGCCGATTGTTGGCGACCGGCGGTTTGGGGCAGGTGGCTCCCGCCCGATTGGAACAGGCCCCCTCCCGGCTGGACCTGCTTCGTGGGGTGATCACCAACCGGGACTTGGCTCTGCTGGATCGGTTGGGGAAGAGTTTTGACCTGCATGCCGCGGCGTTTTCGGGGGAACTGGAGGCTGTGGTGTTGCCGGCGGTGGCGGCGGATTCGACCTCGACCAATGGGCGGTCGGGCAGCCCGGGCGCGCTCCCGTCGGGTCCGCTGGCGGCGGCATTGCGGGCGGAAGGGTCCCAGACCGCTCCGGGCACGGCGCTTCGGGAACTGCTGGACCGGGAGCGGGGTCGTCCGGTGGGTGGGGTGGTGGTGTTTACTGACGGCATACGGAATGCAGGTGGCGATCCCCGCGAGGTGGCCGCCCTGGCGCGGGACGCGGGTATTCCGGTTCATTTTGTGGGGTTGGGAACGACGGCGCCGCGGGACGTTCAGGTGGTGGACCTTGCGGCTCCGGAGGTCTCCTTCGTGCAGGATGAGGTGTCGGTGAGCGCACGGCTACGCAGCCGCGGGCTGGCGGGAGAGACCTTGCGGTTGACCCTGCTGGTCGATGGGGAACGCGCGGACGAACGCGAGATCAAGGTCGAGACGGACGGCGAGGTCGTGGTGCCGCTGAAGTACACGCCGTCGCAGACGGGAGATTTCGAACTCGCCGTGGAGACGCCGGCACGACCGGACGAGATTCTTGCCGAGAACAACCGGCAATCGCGTCGGCTGAAGGTGATCGACGACCGCATTCGGGTGCTGTTCGTCGAACAGTCGCCCCGTTGGGAATTCCGGTACCTGCAGGCCTTGCTACTGCGGGATCGGCGGGTCGACCTGAAATGCGTCCTGTTCGATGGAGACGACGCGATCACCCGGAGTCCGGGCTCCCCGTATTTGGAGGAGATGCCCACCCGGCGGGAGGACCTGTACACCTACGATCTCGTGGTGTTTGGCGATGTGGATCCGAAGAACTTCACGCCCGCCCAGCTCGAAGTGCTGACGGAGTTCGTCGCGCGTTCGGCGGGTTCCTTCCTGATGATTGCCGGGCGCCGGTTCAGTCCGTGGGGCTATCGGGACACGGCCTTGGAACGGATGCTGCCGGTCGAGTTCGATCGAGTGCTGCCGGGGACCGCGTCGACCTTGATCCATGACAAGCCTCTCAAGCTGGCACTCACCCCGGATGGGAGGGAGAGCCCCCTGTTGAGAATGTCGGACGATCCGGCGGAGAATGTGCGGCGATGGGATGCCCTGCCTCCCTTGTTTTGGGTGGCGCCGGTGTTGCGGGCGAAGCCTGCGGCCCAGGTGCTGCTGGTGGACGCAACCCTCGAGGATCCAGCGGCCTGGATTCCGGTGATCGCCCTGCAACAGTACGGCGTGGGGCAGAGCATGTTCATCGGCACCGACAACACTTGGCGCTGGCGGCGGAACGAGGGCGATCAGTTCTATGTCTCGATCTGGGGCAGGGTGGTGCAGCGATTGGCCATCAACCACCTGCTGACGGGGAGCCGCCGCACCCAACTGGCGCTCGATCGGACCACGGCGTTGCGGGGAGAGAAGATCGCGGTCATGGGACGCCTGTTCACCAGTGCCTTTGAGCCGCTCTCGGAACCGGTCGTTCGGGCCAGGGTCGAGGGGACCAGTCGGAGGACTCCAGGGACGGCGGCGTTGGCAAGTGGTTCGGATTTTACGATGCGGGCCGTGCCAGATCAGCCCGGGGTGTTTCGGGGTGAGATTGTGGCTTCGGCGCCCGGCCGGTATCGGGTCACCCTGGGCGAGGACGCGCCGGCTTCGGTGGATTTCACGGTGGACGAGCGTCTGGTGGAGGCGGGTGAGACCGCGATGCAGGAGCCGTTGCTGCGCGAATTGGCGGCGTTGACGAAAGGCGAATTTTTCCGGGAGGAGGACCTTTATCGGTTGCCGGATGTGGCGCGAAGCACGGCCCAGCGGGTCCAATCCCGGTTGGCGATCGAAGTCTGGATGTCGCCGTTTTATTACCTGCTGGTGTTGGTGCTGCTGGGGTCGGAATGGGTGCTGCGCAAGCTCTGGCAATTGAAGTGAGCCGGGAGTTTTTCGGCATCGCGCGGCGGGCCATTGCATTTGGCCGAATCCCATCCATTTTCCCGCCCCATGTTTCGGACCCGCGCGCGCGTCTGGGGTTGGGTGGTTTCCTCAATTCTTTCCCTCTCGGCGGCGGCCCAGGACCCAGGCGATGACTGGCCTCAGTGGCGTGGTCCACTCGGGACCGGGGTCGCGCCCAAGGCGACGCCACCGACCGAATGGAGTGAGACCAAGAACGTGCGTTGGAAATCGGTGGTGCCGGGTTTTGGAACGTCGACCCCGATCGTGTGGAAGGATCGGATCTACCTGTTGACGTCCATGCCGGCGGATCTTCCGGAGACGGAAACTTCTGCGGAGGCAAGACCGGCGCCGGCACCGGCGGGTGGAGGGGGGCAGGTGGTGGAAAAGCCTGCGAAACCCTATCGGTTTCAGGTGATCGCCCTGGACCGGCAGACCGGCCAACCGGTGTGGCGGCGAACGGTGGCGGAGGAAATCCCGCACGAGGGGCACCATAAGGACCACGGATTTGCCTCATCCTCACCGGTAACCGATGGCAACTGGCTGATCGTGTCGTTTGGATCGCGGGGGATCTACGGTCTGGACCTGACGGGTCAGGTGAAGTGGGAAAAGCGGTTGGGCCGGATGCAGACCCGGAACGGGTTTGGCGAGGGGGCGTCCCCGGCGGTTCATGGGGACGTGGTGGTGATTCCGTGGGATCACGAGGGTGAGGATTTCGTGGTGGCCCTGGACAAGAAGAGTGGCCGGGAATTGTGGCGTCAGGCCCGTAGTGAACCGACGAGCTGGTCGACCCCCTTGGTGGTGGAACATCCCGGCCGGACGGAGGTCGTCGTCAGCTCGACGGGACGCATCCGAAGCTACGAACTGGTCACGGGGCGGCAGCTTTGGGAATGCGGCGGGATGACCCTGAACGTGATCCCGACCCCGGTGGTGGATGAAACGACGGCCTACCTGCTGAGCGGGTTTCGGGGAGCGGCGATTCTGGCCATCCGCCTGGGCCGGGACGGCGACCTGACCGACACCGATGCCATCCGATGGAAGCACGGGAAAAGCGCGCCGTACGTTCCCTCACCCCTGCTCTATGACGGGGCGCTGTACTTCTTGTCGGGGAACAATGCGATGCTTTCGCGGTTTGCCACAGCAGATGGGCGCCCGGACTACGAGGCGGAACGGTTGGAGGGGGTTTTTGGTGTGTATGGATCGCCGGTGGGGGCGGCCGGGCGGGTGTACGTGGTGGGTCGCGACGGAAAAACCGCGGTGTTGCGGCATGGACCGAAGCTGGATGTGTTGGCGGTCAATACGTTGGACGATCGGTTTGATGCCTCTCCGGTGCCGGTGGGTCGGGAACTGCTGCTCCGCGGGCATCGCCATTTGTACAGCCTGGCGGATGATTGATCGGGAGTGTGGGAGGCCGCGTGGGGCTGGAGGCTTAGAACGCCTTACGGCCAGATCGGGGACGCACCGGTGCAGCGTGGCTGGCTTCCCTTCGCTTGGAGTGTGGCGCGGCTTACGTTAGGCTTTCGCCATGAACATTGCCTCCCTCCACATCGGCATGCGGGTCATGCATCCGAATCACGGTATCGGAACCGTGCGGGCCGTGGACGACCAGTCCGCCACGGTGCTCTTCGACGACGGCATCCGCCGCCAGGTTTCGCCGGAGTCGAGCGGGCTTCAGCCTGCCGAAGCGACGGCCTCCTTGACCGGATTGGAACTGCCGTTGGACCAATTGATCGAGGCGGCCGTGCGGGCGGTGGCGGATCGGTTGGGGATCGAACAACCGGGAGCGGTGCGCGACGAGTTGGCCGCCCGTTGGCACGGTGGAAAGCTGGTTCTTCATCCCTCCGACCCGACGCTCTCGACCAAGGAAATGCCGCTCGACGCCTTTTTTCACAAGATCGTCATGATGCGGAACAATCTCCGGACCCTGGAGCAGAAGCTGAACGGCAACGACAAGCTGACCGACACGGAGAAGTTCGACTGGCAGGGCTACATCACGCGCTGCTACGGGTCGATGACGACCTTCAACGTTCTGTTCCGGCGCAAAGAGGACCAGTTCAACTCGAAGGGCGGGGAGGATTGAGAGACGGCCGGGTCATCGTGTTTCTTAAGACCCCGCGGCCCGGGTTTGTCAAAACCCGGATCGCCACCCAACTGGATGCCGAAGCGGCGGCGGCGATCTACCAGGTTCTGGTGGGAATCACCCTGTCGCGGCTCGCTGGACGGCAGGACGTTGAATTGCGCTTTGCCCCTGACGACGCGGCCGCGGAGCTCGGCTGCTGGCGGCATCCCGGCTGGAACGTCCGACCGCAGGGTGACGGCGATCTGGGCGACCGAATTAACCGTGCGACAGCGGACGCGTTCGCGGAAGGGGCGTCGGGCGTCGTGATCCTCGGATCTGATTGCCCGGAGTTTGGAGCCGCGCACATCGACGCCGCGTTCGAAGCCATGAAGGCGCACGACATCGTCCTGGGGCCGGCCACCGATGGCGGGTATTGGTTGGTGGGCGTGGGCCGATCGCTTCCCGAGTTGTTTCGCGAGATTCCGTGGAGCACCGATCAGGTCTTCGAGACCACCCGCCGTCGGGGTGTCCACGCCGGACTCCGGGTCGCCGAGTTGAGGCAACTGCGGGACATCGACACGCTGGAGGATTGGCGGCAGTGGCTGCGGGAACAACCCTTGTGAGGTTTTTCGCGTTTTCATGCGGAGGAAGCGCCGCCCGGCGACGAGGTGGGACCTGGTATTCCCCTGCTGTTTAGGACGACCGGATGATTCCCGCCTTACGCCATCCGTTTCGCGTTCTCGCCCGATCCCTGACCTTCGTGGGGGTCACGGGGATCGGAGTGATCGAACACGCGTGGCGGTTTCGCCGGGTGGGACTGGGGGATGACCCCAAGGTTTGCGCCGCATGGGTGCAGCGCTGGAGTCGGCGTTCGCTCACCCGGGTGGGCATCCGGGCCGAACATGTCGGGCGCGTTCCGACGCGGGGGATGGTGGTGTGCAACCATCTGGGGTACCTCGACATTGGAGTCATCGCGATTTCGGGCCCCATGCTGTTCGTCTCGAAGGCGGAGGTGGCACGCTGGCCGTTCATGGGGTCACTGGCTCGTTGTGCGGGGTCGCTCTTTCTTCGGCGCGACCGACGTTCCCATGTGGCGGAAATCGCGTCCGCGTTCCGACCGATCATCGAAGGGGGTACGGTGGTGGCGATTTTTCCGGAGGGAACCAGCTCGGGAGGTGATTCCGTCTTGCCGTTTCGACCTTCCCTGCTGGAACCGGCCGCGGCGAATGGCTGGCCAGTGACGCCAGCCTGCCTCACCTACGAGGTGGCCGAAGGCACCGTTGCAGAGGATCTTGCGTATTGGCGGGACATGACGTTTGCGCCGCATTTTCTCAACCTGATGGCCCAGCGTTGGATCGTGGGCAGGGTGGAGTACGGGGACCCGATTTCGGGACTCTCGGATCGCAAGGAACTGGCGCGGCGCTTGCATGCGGAAGTCAGCGGGATGCTGGAACGGCGCCATCGGGAGAAGCGTCAGGGCGTTGCTTCCGCCGGAATCACCGGCGCCAACCTTACCAATCTGTAATGGTCCGGAAAGGCTCCGCCGAGGCGGTGGGTTCATGTTGGTGGCGTGATCGCAAGTGAACCCAACACGAGGAAGCAAGGAACCGATATGAACCAACGCAAATCGCTCAGTCGCGGGGCTCGAGCGGCTCTGCTCGCCTCCGTACTTCTTCTGGCCGGTGCCGGAGTGGTTCTCAACCAGGCTGCCGGTGCGCGTGAAAGCGACCCAAAATTCCAAGCCAAGGAGCTGAAGCTCAAACTGGATTCCGAGCCAGTGAAGAGGGAAGGCGAACTGCGCGCCAGTTTCGCTCCCGTCATCAAGGGCGTTTCGCCCAGCGTCGTAAATGTCTTTACCACGACCAAGTCCCGGCGCGTCGAGGGCGGCCCCATGCCGTTTGGTGGTCATCCGTTCTTTGGTGAGAACGGCAATGTCCCGGGCCGTGGATTCCAAACACCCCGCCAGGACGGCTTGGGCTCGGGCGTCATCCTGACCGAAGACGGATTCATTCTGACCAACAACCACGTGGTCGACGGGGCCGACACCATCAAGGTGGCTTTGAATCCGGACGGGAAAGAGTACGACGCCAAGGTGGTGGGCCGGGACCCCAAGTCGGACCTGGCGGTGATCAAGGTGGAAGCGGACGGGCTTGCTGCCATTCCTGTGGGAGACAGCGACCTGGTGGAGGTGGGTGACGTCGTCCTGGCTGTCGGCAATCCCTTCGGCGTGGGTCAGACGGTGACCATGGGCATCGTCGGGGCCACCAGTCGCGCGGTCTTCGGCCGGCCGGCGGGTTTGGAGTACGAGGACTTCATCCAGACCGATGCTGCCATCAACCCGGGTAATTCCGGGGGCGCGCTGGTGGATGCTCAGGGCCGCCTGATCGGCATCAACACGGCGATCATGAGCCGAGGAGGCGGCAACAACGGCGTGGGTTTCGCGGTGCCAGTCAACCTCGCCCGATCGGTGATGGAAAGCATCGTGCAGCACGGTCGGGTGGTTCGTGGCTTCCTCGGGGTGAACATCCAGGATGTGACGCCGGCGATGGTCAAGGAGTTCGGTCTCAAGGAGACCGTGGGCGCCATCGTGGCTGATATCACTCCGAAGAGTCCGGCCGAGAAGGCTGGAATCGAGCCCGGTGACGTCGTGACCGAGTACGATGGACGCAGTGTCCGAGACAGTCGCCACCTGAAACTGATGGTGGGCCAGACGCACCCCGACAAAGAGGTCGCGTTGGGCATCCTTCGCGACGGCAAGCCCAAGCAACTGGCCGTGGTTCTGCGTGAACTGCCGGAAGACGGGAAGCTGGCCAGTATGCGCCGCGGCGGGCCCCGGAGTGCGCAATCGGAGCAGGGCGGTTTGCAGGGCGTGGTGGTCAGCGACCTGAACCCGGCGGCTCGTCAACAGTTCGGGCTGCCGCGGGAGGTGCAGGGCGCACTGGTGGCCGAGGTGGAGGAGGATTCGGCCGCGTGGAAGGCGGGGTTGCGTTCCGGTGACGTGGTGGTGGAGATCAACCGCCAACCGGTTCGGGATGCTGAGGCCGCCATCGAAGTGGCGCAGTCACTCGAGAATGCGCTCATCCGGCTTCGCGTCTGGCGTGAAGGGGCGAATCGCTTCGTCGTGGTCGACGAGACCAAGTCCTGACCTTCGATTCGCGGCGGATAGGATACGGGGCAACCCCGGTTGGCGAGAGCCGACCGGGGTTGTCGTTGAATGGAGTGGTGGACGATCTCTGGGGTGATCAGTGCGGTGCCTGAAAGGATTTACAGAAACCCTGTAAGAAAACCTGTGTCAGGCGCGTTCTCCGGGTATGCGGAGTTTGATTCAAACCGGAAGTCCACAGGCGGAGAAGGGAATCTGCGGCGCAGGATGGGTTGTTGAAGGCGTTGAAATCAGGCGCACTGGAGGAAGGCGGGCCCGGGAAATGTCACCGCGAGTTCATAAAGCGCGTGGACAGCCCCGCTGGCGCTGCATAGCGTGGCGACGCTTCTACGCGCTTCCGGGGGTGTTCCGGGCGTGGCGTCGAGTCACAACCCCATCCGCATCATCCGTGAAGATTTTCAGCGGCAATTCGAATCGACCCCTTGCTGAGGCAATCTGCTCCAGCATAGGCGTTGAACTCGGCCGGTTGCAGTGCACCCAGTTCCCGGACGGCGAGACCTTCGTCAAGATTGAGGAAAATGTCCGGGGTCAGGACGTTTTTGTGGTTCAGTCGACCTGCCCTCCGACAAATCACAGCCTGATGGAGATGTTCATCATGATTGATGCGTTGCGCCGGGCGAGTGCGACGCGCATCACGGCGGTGATCCCCTTTTACGGGTATGCCCGGCAGGACCGGAAAGACCAACCGCGCGTGCCGATCACGGCGAAACTGGTCGCGAACCTGATCGTGGCGTCCGGGGCGCACCGGGTCCTGACAATGGACCTGCATGCCCAACAAATTCAGGGTTTTTTCGATATTCCGGTCGACCATCTCTACGCGGCGCCGGTCATGTACGATTACATTCGTGCCAAGAAACTGAAGAATCTGGTGGTGGTTAGTCCGGACGTGGGCGGCATCAAGATGGCCCACGCGTACTCGCAGGTCCTGGAAGCCGGATTGGCGATCGTGGCGAAGCGCCGAAAGAGCGCCACCGAGGTGGAATCCATGACGGTGATCGGCGAGATCCGGGGCAAGACGGTCCTCATGGTGGACGACCTTACGGAGACGGCTGGAACGTTGACGTCGGCGGCCCGGCTGCTGGAGTCTAAAGGGGCAAAACAGATCCTGGCGTGTGTGTCGCATGCCCTGTTGACCGACCTCGCGGTCGAACGGCTGCGGAAATCGAACATTGACGAACTGATTGCCACTGATACGGTCCCCCGCCCCGCGTATCGCGGCATCAAGCTCACCACCCTGTCCGTGGCGAGCCTGTTGGGTGAGGCCATCAAACGGATTCACAGTAATTCGTCGGTGACTTCGCTGTTTGAGTTCAAAGGTGGGCGAACCAGCTAGGTAGCGGGAGCGCCAACCAGGGCAGATGACCAGACGAGATGAAATCGGTTCCATTGACCGCCTATACGCGCAGCGTCGCCGGCCGCAATGCGGTGAACAAACTGCGTGGCACTGGCCGAGTTCCCACCGTGATCTATGGTGCGAAGACGGCATCCCAAACTCTAGAGCTGAACCAGCGCGAACTCGACAAGCTGATCGCGCACTCGGCCTCCGAGAACATCCTGGTGGATCTTGCGATCGAAGGGGATGCGCGTCCCGCGCGTCTGGCTTTGGTCCAGGAAGTGCAGCATGACCCGATTTCGGGTTCGGTGCTCCACATTGATTTCCACGAGGTTTCGCCCACCGAAAAGGTGACGGTGATGGTTCCGGTGGAAACCGTTGGCACGCCGGTCGGCGTGAAAGACGGCGGAGTGCTGGAGCACGTCCTTCACAAGCTGAAGGTGCGTGCCCTGCCCGCAGATCTTCCCTTGGTCCTTGAGGTCGACGTCTCGGCGATGATCCTCAATCAGGTCCTGCACTTGGGCGAAATTCCGGCGCCGGCCGGAGTTGAAATCCTGGGTGACAAGAAAGTTCCGGTCCTCAGCGTCGCGGCGCCTCGCACCGAGGTGGAAGCAGTTGCTGCGGATGCAACGGCTGCCGCCGGAGCTGCGGACGTCGAGATGATCAAGGAAAAGAAGGGTGACGAAGCCGCCCCGGCGGCTCCCGACGCCAAGAAGGCCGCTGACAAGGCCCCGAAGGCCGATAAGAAGTGATCTCGCCTTGAACGGAGCGAAATCGGTCTCTCGGGGGCGATGGTTTCCCCTGCGGACCGGGATCGCTTCCCAGGCCGGTGACAGCGCCGTCCATGATCGCCGGCCTCGGAAATCCCGGGGCAGAGTATTCCCGGACCCGGCACAATGCCGGGTTCCTCCTGGTGGAGGAACTGGCTCGGGTCTGGGGGGCTGAATGGAAGTCCGAGCGGCGCTTTGATTCGCTGGTGGCTCGCGGTGCGGCCGAGGGTCGGACGGTCTGGTTGGTCCGGCCTCAGACGTATATGAACGCGAGCGGTGAGGCGGTGGGCGCCTTGCTCCGTTATTACCGGGTGGAAGTCCCCCGGGTGTTGGTGGTGGTGGATGATGCAGATTTGCCGCTGGGCACCGTTCGGCTTCGGTCGGACGGGAGCAGCGGAGGTCACCATGGACTGGAGTCCGTGGAGACCCATCTGGGGACGCGGTCGTATGCGCGGTTGCGGATCGGGATCGGTCGGACGGAAGCGGTGGTGCGCGAAATAACCGGGCATGTGCTCGGTCGATTCACCACCGAGGAAACGGAAGTCTTTGGGCGGGTCCTGAAGCACGCCGTGGCTCAGGTGACCTGCTGGTTAGACGAAGGCATAGAGAAAGCCATGGCCCGATATAACGGGCCGGCCAGGTGAGAAAAGGAAACGCCGTGAAACGTTACGAAGGACTGTTCATCTTGAACACAGCGGGTAAGGAAGAAGGGGTCAAGGACGTCATCGACCACATCTCGGCCGATATTACCGCCGCGGGTGGAAAGGTGGAAACGGTCCAAAAGATGGACAAGCGTCCATTTGCCCGAATCGCCAGCAAGAAGCACCAATCCGGCTTCTACGTGAACGTCATCTTCGAGAGCGATCCGTCGACGCTGACGACGCTCCGCGGGAAGTTCCGCCTGAACGAGGATGTGCTTCGGGTGGTGTTCACCACGGCAACGGCGACGGCTGGCCAGACGGCCTGAAATCCGGTCGACGCGGCACTGTCATGGCGAGCTTCAACAAGGTCATTCTTCTGGGGAACCTCACGCGGGACCCGGAGCTGCGCTATACCCCCAAGGGGCAGGCGGTGGCCCGGTTGGGGCTCGCGGTCAACCGTTCGTACAAGACGGAGACCGGGGAGACGAAGGAAGAGGTCACCTTCATCGACATCGATGCCTGGGGCAAGCAGGCCGAGCTGATCGGGCAGTACCTCAAGAAGGGCAATCCGCTCTTCATCGAGGGCCGCCTCAAGCTCGACCAGTGGGACGACAAGAACACCGGCCAGAAAGTCACCAAGCTCAGGGTGGTGATGGAGAATTTCCAATTCATCGGCGGAAACCGTGCCGCCGATGGGAGTGGACCGGGGCCCGCTTCGGGATCCCCGTCGGGAGCCCTACCATCGCCTCCGCCCCGACAGGCCCGACCTGCATCACCCGCCGCACCCGCTGCTTCGGAAGGTGGCGACGGCCCGGCCGGTGAGGTCGATGATGTGCCGTTTTGAACTGAACGAAGAGACGTTTTTGCGCCCGCGCGGCGCTTTCCAACCGATTTAACCCCCCCGCTACCATGTCCAAGACTGAAATCATCCTCGTCAAGAACGTCGTCGGCCTCGGCGCCGAGACGGACCACGTCAAAGTCTCCCCGGGCTTCGCGCGCAATTATCTGATCCCGCGCGGACTGGCCGTACCGCTGACCGCCACGAACAAGCGCCGCCTGGAAGTGTTGAAACAGCGCCGCACCGAGCGTGAATCCCATGAGCTGAACGCCATGAGCGACATCGGACGCAGCCTTGCGAAGCTGACGCTGCACCTCAAGGTCAAGACCGGCGACGATGGCAAGATGTTCGGCAGCATTACGGCTGGCCTGCTCGCCGATGAACTGCGCAACCAGTTCGAGGCGGCGGTCGACAAGAAGAAGATCCATATCGAGCATCCGATCCGCACCCTCGGCGACCATGAGGTCGATCTCCGGTTGCACGCGGACGTGAACATCAAGTTGAAGGTCAACATCGAGAGCTCCAACCCGCCACCGCCAAAGACCGAAGAGCCGGTAAAGGGCAAGGACGCGGGCCCTCGGGGCGACCGGATGGGACGCACCCACCGGGGAGACCGGACGTTTGGAGCCCCGAAAGAGGCGGCAGCGCCGAAGGAAGCTGAAAAGGCGAAGAAGTAGTCTCCCGATCGTCGGCTTGTTGCCGTTGAATTTGAACGAGGCAGCCCCCTGGCTGCCTCGTTTCGATTTTCAGGTCCTCTTCGAAATGTCTCCGGCGCCGGAATCCGGTCTTGAACACGCGCCCGACGGATTTCAATTTCCGCCACATGGGTCTCTCAGAATTCCAGGATGCGGCGCTCGTGTTGGTTGCCCATGGTTCCACTACCAATGGAGACTCGGCCGGCCCGGCGTACCGGCATGGGGATGAAATGCGGCGGCGCCGGCTTTTCGCCGAAGTGACCGAGGCATTCTGGAAACAAGAGCCGGCGGTCTGGAGCGTGTTGCGTGGGGTGTTCGCGCCACGGATCTTCCTGGTGCCACTCTTCATCGCCGAGGGTTGGTTCACGGAGCAGGTGATCCCGCAGTCGCTGGGTTTGCGCCATCCAGGGGCGCCTTCGTTTGCCCGGGTGCAATCACGCAACGGACAGATCCTCCACTATTGCGATCCGGTGGGGTCGCATCCGGCGATGACGGAGGTTTTGAAGGCCCGCGCACGGGATGTGCTCGAGCGTCACCCGTTTCCCCGGGCACCGAAACCCGCCGACACGACTTTGTTCATTGCTGGGCACGGGACGTCGTACGCACGGGGATCCCGCGAAGCCATCGAGCGCCAGGTGTCGCTGATTCGGGAAACGGGAGGCTACGCCGACGTTTTACCGTTGTTCCTCGAGGAGTCGCCGTTGATCAACGAATGCTGGAAGCAATCAACCACCAAGAACATCGTTCTGGTTCCGTACTTCATCAGCGATGGGTTGCACACGCAGGAGGACATTCCGGTGATGCTGGGCGAACCGGAAACCATGGTCCGAGGGCGATTGGCAGCCGGTCAACCCACGTGGAGGAATCCCACCGAGCGACACGGCAAACGACTCTGGCTGGCGGGGGCTGTCGGAACCGAGCCGATGATGGCGGACGTGATCCTGGAGCGGGTGCGCGAGTCGGCTGCCGGAGCCGCTCAACGTCGATCAAGCCCTTCCACGGGGGAGTAGTCGTCGGTCAGGATTCGGGCCCGACCGACGTTGGGAGGGAGTTCCGTCCGGATCGAGGGGAGGCGTTCGGGCAGTCCCGCGGGCAGGCCCAGGCCCATGGCGGTGAGGCTGGCCGCCCGCTGTCGGAGTTCGGGTGGGGTCAGGCGACGCGGTTCCCGTGTGGCGATGAGCACGGCGTTGAGGGAATCGGAGGCGCGGAACTGGTACACTTGGGTGAACACCTGGAGCATGGTGCGCGCAAGGGCCCGGGTGGCGTCGGAGTTGCCGAGGTGAAGCACGGTGATGACGTTGTAGGCGAGCACCCCGTTGGGTGTGAGCCGATCCCGGGCGATCTCGAAGAATTCCCGGGTGGCGAGGTGCTGGGGCATATGGGAGCCGTAGCGATGCTTCACGTAGGCGTCGAGCACGATCAGGTCGTACTTTTCCCGCGAGCGCCGGAGGAAATTGCGGCCATCCTCAACGATCACGCGATGGCGGTCGGTGATTCGGACATGGAAGAAGTTGGTGGCGATCTTGACCACGGCGGGGTCGATCTCGATCGAGTCGACCCGGACGTCCGGATAGTGGTGGAGGAAGGAGCGCTGAGTGCTGCCTCCGCCGAGGCCGAGCATGGCGACGCGAGCCAGGTTGGTGTTCCAGAGCCGGGCATAGTGGAAAAGTTCGGTGTATCCGAAATGGCCTTGGAGCGGGTTCTTCAAGGACATCCGGGTTTCCCGCGTGCCGTCGAAGCTGAGGGTTCGGATCCCGTCTTCGTCGAGGACGAGAATGTGGTGATAGGGAGAGTAGATCTCGTGGATGACACCGGCGGGTGAGGCGGTGGGGAGAGCGAGGAGGAGGCAGGTGGCGAGGCAACGGGCGAGCAAGGTCTGACGCATGGACCATGAACTGGGGGGCGCACCTCGGCTGCAACCGCACTGTGCGACGTCGTCTGCAGCAGATCTAAGGTTCATAGCACGGGGGTGGTGCGTCGAGGCCATGTGCAGATGGCCGCCAGCACGAGCATGAGGATTCCGGTGGCGCGAAGAATTTGGGGCAGGGCCAGGAGATCAATGAGGACGTACCCGGAAAGGAAGACACCGATGATGCTGCCTGCGGAACCCGCTCCATAGATCGCGCCGCTGGTTCGGCCCACCTCCTTGATATCCCGGGCGCCGAGACGAATGAGAAACGGAGGTAGAGTCGCCAACACGAAGCAGGGTGGGAGGAAAATAATGGCGGCCCCCAGGGCGGGATCCAGTTTCTGCCAGAGGATCGGAATCTCCAGTTCCGTGGGGTGCCGGGCCACGATGGCGTTCATCACAGGACCCGCGAAGGCTGGAATGAGCAGGGTGAAGATACCGGCCGGGAGCAGGAGAAGGCCCGGTAGGCGCGGACCGGGCAATCGATCGGCCCAGGACCCGCCGGCCAGGTAGCCGGCGGTGAGCGCGACGAGGACCACGCCAATCTGGCTGGTCCAGACATAGAAGGAACTGCCGAAGTCCCGCGCGAGCAGTCGCATGCCAACCATCTCGAGCACCATGACGGCAAAGCCGCCCAGGAACGCGACGCAAAGTGCGGCGGGTTTCGACATGACAGATTCAGGTTGGGGAGCGGTTTGGGCGCCGCGCCGATGGGATCCACGCTTGGCTAGTCGCCGAAGAATGGGAACAAGCGTTTCAGTTCGGCCTGGTCCGGACGGCGACCGTATTCGCAGATTTCAAACGCTTCGATGTATTGAATCTTCGAGGCGGTGTCGGCGCCGTGCCAGGCGACGACCTGATCCTGGAAGCGGGCGCGGAGGCCTTTTTGCCGATTGCGAAAGTACTCACGGACTTCCTGGCTCCGACGCTTTTGTCCCTCGGGATCGGACGGCATGAGGTCCGGGCTTCCATTGGCTCCGCCTTCGTGGAATTGGGAAACGAGTTTGTCGAGGGCATCCAGCTTCCGCTCGATCACGCTGTCGATGGCGATCACCACATCGGGGGCGAACGGATTGGGTTTCTGAAACGAGTCCGGGAAGTACATGAAGACCGGGTTGCGCTTGAGGTGGGGAACGTCGGGACAAAAGAAGGGCACGGTGACCATGTACGCGGCGTCCTGGACCAGTACGCCGGTGTAGCGGTGGTCGGGATGGTAGTCATTAGGGCGGGGTCCGATGACGATGTCGGCATTCCACTGGCGGATGAGGCGAACGAGCATGCGGCGATTCTCCAAGGTGGGGAGAAGTTCGCCGTCGTGGATGTCGAGGACCTCACATTCGACGCCGAGCACGGTGGCCGCGGCGCGGACTTCCTCGAGGCGGCGTTGGGCGAGGGGCCCGCCAGCGTCGCGCCAGTGTCCGATATCGCCATTGGTGACAGAGACCAACTTGACCTTGTGGCCTTTGGCGGCCCAGAGGGCAGCGGTTCCCGCAGCCTGGATTTCACAATCGTCCGGGTGGGCGCCGAAGCAAATGATACGGAGGGGGGTGGGAGGGGCGACGGCTTGGACGGGAATACCGGATGGGAAGGCGATGCAGAGGGATAACAAGGCCAGGACGGCGAGCCTGGGCAGGTGCATGGATGGCGGGAGGGGTTTCATGGGGAGCAACGTTTTCCAAAATTTGGACACGCATTGGGGCCATGAACCGGGGAGGGGAGCCCACACCCCGGCCCTCTCCCACCTCCGCTTCGCTGCGGAGGGAGAGGGAGGAAGAGATGGGCGGTTCATGGAGAGGATCGGCTGACGATGACGAGGTTGGGGCAGCGCGGCAAGCGTGGGTCCCAGGGAGTGTTGATGCCGAACGACGCTGGAGTTTGACCCCGGTCCGAAGGCCGTCATCTTGGCGGGGCATGTTGGGAACCGAAGGCCAGGCCATTTTGGAAGTCGAACAACTGACGAAGACGTATCGGAGTTCCGAACGTTCGCTGGATGTCCTGCGCGACGTGACCTTTTGCCTGCCGGCGGGCGAGACGCTGGCGATCGTGGGGCCGTCGGGGTCGGGCAAGACAACCTTGCTGGGGCTCTGCGCCGGTTTGGATGCGCCGACGCGGGGGACCGTGAAGCTGGCCGGGGAGGATCTGGGGAGGATGGACGAGGATGGGCGCGCCCGGGTGCGGAACGTCCACGTAGGATTTGTGTTTCAGAGCTTCCAACTGATTCCAACGCTGACGGCGATGGAGAATGTGATGGTGCCGCTGGAACTTCGTGGCGAGCGGGGGATTGAGCCGGAAGCGATCCGCCTGCTCAAGGAAGTGGGTCTGGGGGAGAGATTGGGGCATTATCCGGCTCAACTTTCCGGCGGGGAACAGCAACGGGTGGCGATTGCCAGGGCTTTTATCAATCGGCCGAAGGTGCTGTTCGCGGACGAGCCGACGGGGAATCTGGATACTGAGACGGGGCGGAAGGTTGTGGAGAGTCTGTTTCGGATGAACGAAGCGATGGGGACGGCCCTGGTCTTGGTGACGCACGATCTGGAACTGGCCAAGCGTGCCGGCCGATTGATCCGGCTTCGGGGCGGTTTGCTGGTGGAAGACACGCAGATGCACCGGAGCGAGAGAGTGGGTGCGGCGTGAAGACGGGGAGTCGGGGGATGTCCTGGGGCTTCGTGTTGAGAATGGCGTGGCGGGACAGCCGCGCGAGCCGGCGGCGCCTGCTCCTTTTTACCTCGTGCATCGTGGTGGGGATTGCGGCGCTGGTGGCGGTGGGCTCGTTCGGTCGGGCCTTGGAGCGTGCCATTGATCAGCAGGCCAAGGCGCTGTTGGGCGCGGATCTTTCTATCGGCTCCCGGGTCCGGTTCACAGCCGAACACGAGGCGTTTCTGACCTCATTGGGAGGCGAACAGGCCCGTGAAATCACCTTCTCGTCGATGATCGTGTTTCCGCGCGGTGGTGGTACCCGATTGATCCAGCTGAGGTCGTTGGAGGGTGGATTCCCGTTCTATGGGAAGATCGAAGCGGAACCGCCGGAATCGGAGGAACAGTTTAGGTCGGGGGCCGGTGTTCTGGTGGAGGAGTTGCTGTTGCTGCAATTCGGGGCTGGGGTGGGCGACGAGGTACGGATTGGAAAGCTGACCACAAGGGTGGTGGGGGCCTTGCGCAAGGTGCCTGGGGAAACCGTTGCCTTTGCCACGATCGCGCCGCGGGTCTACCTGCGGCTTTCCGACCTGGAATCGACGGGGCTGCTGAGGGAGGGAAGTCTGGCCCGCTACCGGGTGCTGTTTCGGATGCCGGCAGGAGTGAACGTCACGGAATTGGTGACTGAGAATCAGGAGCGGTTGGATGCGCTGCGACTGAGTGTGGCGACGGTGGCGCAACGGCAGGAAGACCTGGGGGAGGCGATGCAGAACCTTTACCAGTTCCTGAATCTGGTCGGGTTCGTGGCGCTGTTGCTGGGCGGGGTCGGGATCGCCAGCGCGATTCAAGTCCACGTGAAGCAGAAGATTCCGACCGTCGCGGTGCTGCGGTGTCTGGGGTGCGGAATCTGGGAGGCCTTCGCGATCTATCTGGTGCAGGGCGTGGCGCTGGGGGGGTTGGGAGTGCTGGTGGGCGCGATCGGCGGATTGGGGATTCAGACTCTGTTGCCGCGGGTGGTGGCGGATTTTGTGCCCTTTGAGGTGTCGATGACCGTTTCCTGGGGGGCGGTGGCTGAGGCGGCGGTGGTGGGTTTTGGCATCTGTCTCGCCTTCGCCATGCTTCCGTTGATGGCGATTCGCCGGGTCGCGCCGCTGGAAGTGTTGCGGGTGGCCTTCGAGCCGCGTCGACGGCTGGATCGGTTTCAGTGGGGCACGATGGTGGTTCTGGGTTTGTCGGTGGTCGCGTTCGCGTTGGGGCACACGAGGCGGTGGCAGGATGGTTTGGGTTTTGCGGGTGGGCTGATGTTGGCGTTTGGGGTGCTGGCGCTGGCATCGCGGGCAGTGATTGCGGCGGCGCGACGGGTGCGGTTGGCGGGTTGGCCATTCGTGATTCGTCAGGGCTGGGCCAGTGTGCATCGGCCGAACAACCGGACCCTGTTGCTGGTGGTGTCGTTGGGACTGGGAACCTTCCTCCTTTTAACCCTTCAGTGGACGCAGACCACCTTGCTGCGGCAGTTGATTTCGGGGCAGGAAGCGAATCGTGCCAACGCGATTCTCTTCGACATTCAACCCGACCAACGGGAAGGCGTGGCGGCGTTGGTGCGGGAGAACGGGATGCAGGTCCTGGACGAGGCGCCCATCGTGACGATGCGCCTGAAGGCGATTCGAGGACGACCGGTGGAAGAGATCCTGGCGGACACCACAGGAAAGCCGCCGGGCTGGGCGCTGCGCCGTGAGTTCCGCACCACGACTTCCGAGAAACTTCGCGAAAGCGAGAAACTGACCGCGGGCACGTGGATACCCCGGGTGGAAGCAGGGGTGGATCCGGTGCCGATGTCGCTGGAGGAAGGGATTGCGAAGGAACTGGGGGTGGGTTTGGGGGACGAGGTGATCTGGGATGTTCAGGGGGTTCCGGTGCGAACGACGGTTACGAGTCTGCGGGAGGTGGATTGGAGAAGGGTTCAACCGAACTTTTTCGTCGTGTTTCCTGCGGGGCCGATGGATGACGCACCGGCCTTCTACGTGTTGGTGACGCGGGTGGAATCGGCGGAGGACTCAGCCCGGCTTCAGCGGGCGGTGGTGGATCGGTACCCGAATGTGTCGGCGGTGGACATCACGCTGGTGTTGCGGACATTGGATCAGATTCTCGGGAAGATCGCGTTTGTGATTCGATTCATGGCGATGTTCACGGTGGCGACGGGGCTGCTGGTGTTAGTGGCGGCGGTGCTGAGCGGCCGTTGGCAGCGGGTCCGGGAGAGCATCCTGCTGCGGGTGCTGGGGGCGTCGCGTCGGCAGGTGCTCTGGATTCTCGTAGTGGAGTACGCCGTTCTGGGCCTGCTGGCGGCCATCACGGGGGTGGCTCTGGCGTTGGCGGGGTCGGCAGCCTTGGCGGGCTGGGTGTTTCACGTCGTCTTTGCGCCCCCGCTGGCTCCGGCGCTGTGGGCGATCCTGGGAGTGACAGCCCTGACGGTGGCAACGGGCCTGTTGGCCAGTCGGGGAGTGGCGACTCACCCGCCGTTGGAGATCCTAAGGTCGGAGGGGTGATCGCGGCTGCGGACGCGTAAGTCAGCCCCGGAAGACCACCATGACGCCGTAATCGGTGACGTAATGCTCGGTGGCCAGGTCCTTGTAGGTGTAATTGATGGGGGTGATGCTGACGATGTACTCCTGCCCGACCTTTTGGAGAAATTCGGAGACGATTTCGTCGAAGTGATCCTCGCCGACGGTCATGGTGTCGACGCGGCGGAAGACTTTCAGACGTAGTTTCTTGTCGGGCTCCGTGGCGGCGAGTTCGAGGGTGGGTGCCGCCTTCTTGATGAGCATTTCCGTGGGGCCCTCATGGATGGGAACGGTGAAATGTTTCTCTTCGCGTTGCGGGTCATTGGCACCGGCAGTGCCATGAGGCGCGACATGGAGTTGGTTAATCTCAGGGAGGGGGACGTTGATTTTCCGATTGCAGGCGGGACATTCCACCGCAGAACCGGAAGCCGAGACATCCACTTCCAGTTCCTGTTTGCAGTGGGGGCAGTTGAAGGTGAAGTCCATAAACAGGTGAGCTTTAGGCTAGGTAGCTCTGATACTCCCGGGAGGTTCCCAAGCCTAGCAAAAAGGCGGGAGTTGTCATGCCTGCTCAAGGGGCGTTCACTTCAGGCATGAGGGAAATGATTCGTAGCGTGCCGCTTTTCGCCGGAGTCAGCACGGCTGGGCTCCAGTTATTGGAGCAGCATGCCCGGGAATCGGTGGTTCCTGCGGGGCACCTGGTGGTCCAGGAAGGGGATCCCGGCAAGCACCTGTTCTTCGTCGAACAGGGCACCGTTCGAATCTACAAGGAGGGGCGGGGCAAGGAGCGTGAATTGGCGAGAATGACCGAGGGCGGCTTGTTTGGGGAGATGGGGATTCTCGATCGGGACGGGCGATCGGCGAGCGTTCAAGCGGTGACGGAGACCAAGTTGGTTGTGATGGGGTATGTGGCGTTCGAGGTGTTGGCGGACCATCAACCGCTGGACTACGCGCGCGTCCTGGAGAACCTGGCACGCGAATTGGTTGTTCGATTGCGCCAGTTGGACGACCGATTCAGCACGATCACCTGAGCTGGGATCGGTGAGTGGGATTTCCAGGAGCACTTCATGAAAGCGATCGGATGGCGGAGGACGGTGGCAACCGTGGTGGTCGGGCTCGGTTGGTTCGCGATGCAAGGTCGCGGGCTGGGTGATGATTGGCCTCAGTGGCTGGGGCCGCAGCGCGACGGGAGCACGACGAACGCCGTGTCGATGGACTGGCCGTCAGAAGGCCCGACGATCGTGTGGACACGGGCGGTCGGCGGTGGATTTTCCGGACCGGTGGTTGCGGGTGGGCGTCTGGTGCTGCACCAGCGCCGCGGCAATCAGGAGGTGCTGGAGTGTTTTGACGCCACAAAGGGTGGGGAGCCTCTTTGGCGTCAGACCTGGCCGGCGACCTACCGGGATGATTTTGGTTTTGATGACGGGCCCCGGGCGACTCCCTCGATCGCGGGAGGGCGGGTTTACGCCTTCGGAGCTGACGGCACGCTTGCGTGCCTAGAGTTGGCCACCGGGGCTAAGGCATGGAGTGTTGCGGCGGCGAAAGAGTTTGGAGCGGACAAGGGTTTCTTTGGGTTTGCCTCTTCACCGCTAGTGATAGGAGGGCAGGTGATGTTGAACGTGGGGGGACCGGACGGGGCGGGGGTGGTCTCCCTGGATGCGGTGACGGGAAAGCTGAGATGGAAAGCGACTTCCCACGAGGCGGGGTATGCGGCGCCGGTGACGATGGGGACAGGGGCGGACTTGAGGGTCGTGTTCTTTACCCGCGAAGGAATGGTGCTGGTGGGGGCGGATTCCGGGCGGGTGGAGGGTGAGTTTCCCTGTCGTGCCCGGCAGGGCGCCTCAGTGAATGCGGCGACGCCCTTGGTGGTGGGGAACCGGATATTTCTCACGTCGAGCTACGGGGTGGGTGCCGTCTTACTGGAATGGACGGGGCAGGTGGTGAAAAAGCTGTGGGCGAACGATGACAGTCTTTCGAGCCACTACGCGTCGGTGGTGCATCGGGAGGGGTATGTCTACGGGTTTCATGGGCGTCAGGAGTCCGGGGCTGCACTGCGTTGCATTGAACTGGCGACCGGTAAGGTCCGATGGACCGCGGAGCCTCTGGGATCGGGATCGGTTCTGCTGGCGAAGGACACGTTGGTGATCCTGAGCGAGCGCGGCGAGTTGGTGGTGGCGCCGGCCTCGCCGGAACGCTTCCGGGCGGTGGCACGCGCCCAAGTGTTGGGGACTGGGGTGCGGGCCTATCCCGCGTTGTCAGGGGGCCGGCTCTATGCTCGGGACACCCGGAAACTGGTCTGCCTGGAATTGGGCGCCGCGAAGCCATAGCATCGGGGCGATGGAATCAACGCCCTCGAGTTCTGGAAATCGGCACGCGGTGGTTCCGGCGGAGCGGTTGATGTCGTTGGATGCGCTTCGGGGCTTCGACATGACCTGGATTGTGGGAGCGGACGCGCTGGGTCATGCGATGGGGAAACTGGATGCCGGCCCCTTGGTTCGCGGTATCGCCACCCAGTTGGATCATGTGGCCTGGGAAGGGTTCCGCTTCTACGACCTGATTTTTCCCCTGTTCGTCTTCATGATCGGCGTGGCGATCACTTTCTCGGTGGGGAAACTGGTGGAGAAGGAAGGGCGTGGAGCGGCCGTGGGTCGGATTCTCCGACGCACCCTCCTCCTTTATGTGCTGGGGCTCATTTATTACGGCGGCATTTCGGAGGGGGTGGAACGGATTCGACTACTGGGGGTGCTCCAACGACTGGCCCTCTGTTACGGATTTGCGGGACTCGCCTTCGTCTATCTGAAGCCGAAAGGGATGGTGATGCTCACCGGCGCCTTGCTGGTTGGCTACTGGGCGGCGTTGACCTTCATTCCGGTGCCGGGTTTTGGAGCGGGCGACTATGCGGAAGGGCGCAACCTGACCAACTGGATTGATCGGGGGTTCTTGCCCTGGCGGAAATGGGATGTGACGCACGATCCCGAAGGACTGTTCAGCACGGTGCCGGCGTTTGCGTCGTGTCTGCTGGGTGTTTTTGCCGGTCTTTGGCTTCAGGACAAACAGGCTAGTGGTGAACGGAAGGCGGGCATGCTGGCTCTGGCGGGAGTTGTAACGTTGGTGGCTGGCTACCTGTGGGGTTTGCAGTTCCCGATTGTGAAGAAGCTGTGGACCTCCTCGTTCGTGCTGGTAGCCGGAGGTTGGAGCGCGCTGCTGCTGGCGGGGTTTTACTACGTGATCGACGTGCGGCAGGTGCGGGGATGGGCCATGCCGTTCGTTTGGGTGGGTACCAACGCGCTGACCATCTACCTGGTGAGCCGGTTGGTGGACTTCGATGCCCTCTCCGCGCGGTTGGTGGGTGGGCCGGTCGCCGCGTGGCTGGACCAGCAGGTGACTCCCCACCTGGGCTCGGTAGCTGTGGCGACGGTGGGGATAATCCTCTGTTTTCTGTTCTGCCGCTTCCTCTATCGGCGGCAGATCTTCCTCAGGCTCTGAGGTGGATTCAGACTCCGTGCGCCCGCGGGTGGGCGGCGTCGTATGCGCGTCGCAGGCGGTCGGTGGTGACGTGCGTGTAGACCTGGGTGGTGGCGAGTTGGGCGTGGCCGAGCATCTCCTGGACGCTGCGAAGATCGGCACCGGCATCGAGCAGGTGGGTGGCGAAACTGTGCCGGAGCTTGTGGGGCGTGATCATGGGATCGAGGCCAGCCGCCATCAGGTGGCCTTTGAGCCGATGCTGAAACGTTCGTGGCGGGAGGGGTCGGGGATCGTCCTGGGCCCGCCAGAAGACGGGCTGTTCGGGCTCCGGCCGTTTTCCAAGACTCAACCAGTACGATTCCATGGCGCGCAGGGCGTGGGAACCTACAGGGACCATGCGTTCCTTGCGTCCCTTGCCGAGCACGCGGACCACCGCTTCCGGGGCGTCGAGATCCTGAACCTTGAGCCCGCACAACTCAGAAACGCGGAGACCACAGGAGTAGAGGAGTTCAAGAATGGCGACATCCCGTGCGGGAACACTGGGATCGACGGGGCGTCCTTTTTTCGGTTTCTCCTCGGAAGCGGGTTTCCTGGTTGGTGCGGCGAGCAGCGCCAACATTTGTTCGACGGTGAGGAAGTGGACGAGTCGGTGGGGGAGTCGGGGGAGGGAGAGGTCCTTGATAGGGGTTGAGGTGACGTGGCCACGGCGGAGAAGGAATCGGTAAAACGTTCGCAGGGCTGAGAAACGGAGTCGAATGGCGGCGGGGCTCAGTGCCTGTCGGCCGAGGTGCCGCAGAAAGAAACGGAACTCCTCCCGGGGAAGCTGGGTCCAGTCGGGGGTCCGCTGGTGCTGGGCGAAGTGCCAAGCGGAGAACTCCACCAGGGCCTGGGTGTAATTGCGGAGGGTGTAAGGGGAGACGTCCCGTTCGGCCGAGAGATGATCCAGGAATGCTTGGACCTTCGTATCGACGGCGTGTATTGGCGGCATCCCCGATTCACCCTCCTTCGATGCGGGAAGGGCCCCGGGGTTCATGACTCGAGGGCGACCTCGTAGGCGCGCAGGAGTTGGGCGACCGACCGATCCCAGCCCAACTCGTTCTGGATGCGTTCGCGCCCGATCTGACCCATGCGTTCACGGGCGGCGGGGTCGTCGAGCAGTTGGAGAATGGCGTCGCCGAGTCGGGCGGCGGATGTCTCAGGAACGTAGTGGGCGGCATCGCCGGCGGAGAACCGGCCTTCACGGACGTCGAAGAGCACCTGCGGCTTCCCAAAGGCCATATATTCGAGCGTCTTGTTCATGGTGCAATGGTCGTTGTAGGCGTTGATGGGATCGCAGGCGACGCCGACGTCGATGGTTTGGAGGGCGGTGAATAGGAACTCGTTGGAGACGCGGCCTGGCAGGTCGACGCAGTCGGGGAGGTCGAGTTCGTCGCGGCGCTGGAGGAGGTTGGCGTGTTCGGGCCCGGTGCCCATGAGCAGGAATTGGACGTCGGTGCGGCCGCGGTGATGGACGATGTGATGGGCGGCCTCGACGAGATAGACGACGCCATCGGCATTGCCCATGACGCCGACGTAGCCGACGAGGTATCGGCGATTTTTCTTGAGGATGGGATCGGGTTGGAAATGGCCGCTGGCGATCTTGGGGGCGGTGCGGACGATGAAAACCTCCCAGGGTAGTTTTCCGCCGCGCTCGAGGGCGACGTCGCGGACCGACTGGTTGGTGGCGAGGGCGACATCGGCGAGGGCGTAAGTGAGGCGTTCGGCGGCGCGGACGCCCCAGTAGAAGAGGTCGCGGCGATGGAACTTGGCTTCGAAGAACTCGGGCCAGACGTCGTGGATGTCGAAGATGACCTTGGTCCCGAAGAGCAACTTGAAGGGCCAGGCGACCAGGAAGAGGAGGTCGGGCGGGTTGCAGAGGTGGATGATGCGGAAGTGATGGCGGCGCCAGGCCTTCCAGGCGAGGCACCATTCGCCCCAGAGGGCGGAGGCGTATTCGCCGAGGAACCCGAGGAGGCCGCCGGCTTCGTCGCTGATCCAGTGACGATAGATATGGATGCCGTCGAGATGTTCGTAGGGCGCGGTGTAGCCGCGCATCCTGGGGCAGATGACCACCACCTCGTAGCCGGCGTCTCGGAGGGCGCAGGACTCCTGCCAGACGCGCCGGTCGAGCGGCACGGGCAGGTTTTCGACAATGATGAGGACGGCAGGTTTCGGCATGGGTTTGGGAAGCTTCTACCAGCAAAGGCCCTGATAGCGGGCGGGTAGCTGGCGCAGATCGGGCCAGCCGTTAATGTCGAGAATTCTGTGTTCCGGCGTGATGACACGGGCGAGGTCGTCGAGGGCAACGCACTTTTGCGAGACGACGACAAGACCCTTGGTTCCGATGGCGGAGGCGAGGTCGGGTCGGAGGAGGCTGGCGAGGTGGGGCATGCGGGTGTCGATGACCCGCTTGTTGGCGCCAATGAGGGCGGCGAGGTTGAGTTGGGGATCGTAAATGCGGACGGCGAAGCCGCGGCCGAGGCAGTGTTGGGCGACTTCGACCATGGCACTTTCGCGGAGGTCGTCGGTATTGGTTTTGAAGGAAAGTCCGAGGATGACGATCTCGTGTTGGCCGGAGGCGGCGATGAGTTCGAGCAAGCTGTGGAGGTGGCGTTCGTTGCTGGGCAGGAGACCTTCGACCAGGGGGAGATTGGCGCCGGATTGGCGGGCGTGATGGACGAGGGCTCGAACGTCCTTGGGTAGGCAGGAGCCGCCGAAGGGATTGCCGGGACGCAGGTAGTAGGGGGAAATATTGAGCCGGGTGTCTTGGCAGAGGAGCTGCATGACCACGGCGGCGTCGAGACCGAGGGTCTTGCCGAGCCTGCCGATCTCGTTGGCGAACGCGACCTTGGTCGCATGGAAGGCATTGCAGGCGTACTTCAGCAGCTCGGCGGACTCCCAGGAAACCACGGCGGCATCATTGCCGAACACTTCGACCAGCCCGGCCGGAGGCGGTGAACCATCGCGGGTGCCCACGGCGGCGAGAGAGGGTTGGTCGAAGTCCTTCACCGCGGTGCCTTCGCGGAGGAACTCGGGGTAGAAGAAGACCTGAAGGTGGCCGGAGCCGACGGGCTCGGGGGCGAACTCCTCGACGAGACTGCGCGTGCTGCCGGGCAGCATGGTGCTGCGGAAGATGAGGACGTGACCGTCGGGTTTGGCGGCCGCGGCGGTGACGATCTCGCGGGTCACCTGCCGGACGTACCCGAGATCCAAGGCGCCGCTGATGGTGGACGGGGTTCCCACGCACACGAGGGAAGCGCGGGTGGCGCGGACCGCCTCGGCGGCGTCGGTGGTGGCGCGGAGACGGCCATGGGCGAGACCGTCGGCGAGGAGGCGGTCGAGGCCGGGTTCGATGATAGGCGGGTTGCCCCTGTTGAGTTCGGCGACTTTCGATGCGGCGACATCGACGCCGACGATGCGGTGGCCGCGGGCGGCGAGGCAGCCGGCGGTCACGGCGCCGACATAGCCGAGGCCGAAAATGGAGACATCCATCGGCTGGGGAGGGTAGCGGGGAGGGTGGGGCGAGTCGCGTTCGAAGTGTGTTCCGGGGGGATTGGGAATTCCTTGGACTTCGCTGGGGAGGCGGCATAGACGATGGCGCATGCGTTTCCACGGCATGCCTTCCTTCCTGGCCTTAGCACTGGCGTGCGCCAGCATTTCGGCTTCCCTTCGTGCGGCGGAACCGGCTGCGACTCCCTCCTCGACCGAACCGGCGCCGGTGTTGGTGCTGACGCAGGCTCCTTCGTCGTTGCCGCCGCCGCCGCCCCCCTCCCGGGTGGCGGATCCGGCGGAAGTGGCGGCGGATGCGCTGGTGGTGCGGCCGCTGGGTTTGGTTTCGACCGTGTTGGGCGCAGCAATCTATGTGGTGACGCTGCCGTTCGCGGCGATTGCCGGGGACGTGCATGGCCCTGCACGGTCGCTGGTCGGAGCTCCGGCGCGCTTCACGTTCAAGCGCAAGCTGGGGGATTTCGAATCAGGGCCGCTCTAGCCTGTCACTCGGTGCGGCGGCGGGCGCGATCGGGCCAGGTGAAACAGACCGCGGTGCCGTCGCCGTCGACAGATTCGATCCAGGCGCGACCGCCGCGGGCTTCGATGATGCGGCGGACGAGGGTGAGGCCCAGCCCGGTGCCGGGGATATCACCGCGCATGTCGAGCCGCTGGAAGATCTGGAAGACTTTTTCGTGGTAACGGGCCGGGATGCCAGGGCCGTTGTCGCTCACTCGGAACTCCCAGGCGCCACTTTGGCGGGAGGCTTGCACCTTGATCAGGCCCTCGGGCTTGTCCAGGTACTTGACGGCGTTGTCGAGGAGGTTCTGGAAGATCTGGTGGAGCCGTTCCGGATTGCCGTTGATGGTGGGGAGGCTGTTGGGAACGTCGATGACAACCTGGGGAGGCGGGGCCAGAACACCGATGACGTCGTGGAGAAGTTGGGCGACGGAGACCGTGGTTTCGGGTTCTGGTGATCGACCGACGCGAGCGCAGGCGAGCAGACCGTCGACGAGGCGTTGGAGGTGGAGGACGCGACGCCGGAGGAGCGCGAGAAGTTTTAGGCCGCTTTCGTCGAGGCCCAAAGCGTGGTCCTGGGTGAGCCACTCGGCGAGTTGATGGATGCCGCGAAGCGGGGCTTTGAGATCGTGGGTAACGACGTAGGCAAACTCGGCCAATTCCTCATTCATGGCCCGGAGATCGGCGGTGCGTTCCTCGACGCGTTTTTCGAGTTGGGCGTTGAGTTCGCGGATCTGGGCTTCGGCCTCGAGGCGGCGGCGGGCCGTCCGGATGGCGCCAAAGAGGCTGGCGCACGTCATCAACAGGGGTTCGAGCTTCCGGACCGCATGGGGATCGTAAGGTTTGGACCGACGTGACAAGCCGGCGACTCCGAGGATCCGGTCATCCATGCGGAGCGGCAGGGCAAGCATATGAACGGCGTCGGTGGCGTGCTCGGTGGGTTGGGCGGCGGCGGGAAGGAGTGGGTCGATCGTGGCGGCGCGGACGATGGCGTTCTGGGTTCGGACGACTTCCTCCATCAGGTCGGTGAGGCTGGAGGCGCCCGGGTTGGGAACCTGGAGGGTATGGGTGGCTGGTTCGTCGGTCGTCGGAACATCCATGGCGGCACAGAGCAGGAATTCGCTGCGGCCGTCGGCGGTGGGGTTGACTTCGCCGATGAGCCCGGAGTCGCTGCGGGTCATCTTGGCGAGTTCCGTGAGCATGTGCCCGAGGTTGCGGGACGGGTCGGCGTCGGCGATGAACCGGGCCTGGACCTGGGTGATGGCACTGAGGAGGTCGTGATTGAGCCGGAGTTCGCGTTCGGCGGCGTAGCGCGAGGTAATGTCGGCGAACGAGACCAGCACACTTGCGATGGTGCCGTCCGGTTCCCGGTCGAAGGGGCGGGTGTTGATGGAGAGCCAGACCCAGTTGCCATCGGCGCGATGGAGGCCCATGACGGAATCGGTGACGGGTTGGCCGGTGCGGAAGGTGATGCTGAGGGGATAGTCCTCGGGAAGAAGTTTGGAGCCATCGGCGCGGATGGTTTCCCAGGGGACCTCGTCGAGGCGGTGGTCTTTCAGGTACTCGCTGGAGCAGCCGAGAATGGAGGCGGCGCTCTCGTTGAAGGTGACGAAGGTGCCCTCGCGGTTGACGAGCATGACGCCTTCGGCGAGGACGCTGACGACGGAGCGGTAGGCTTCCTCGCTTTGGCGGAGAGCTTCCTCGACCAAGTGTCGCTGGCTGGCTTGGAGGGTTTGGGCGATGAGATCAGCGAGGGATCCGGCGAAGAGTTCCTCCTCGTTGCTCCAGGTTCGAGAAGTTCCCTGGTGTTCGTGGCAGAGGATGCCGACGAGTTGGCCGCCGAGTCGGATGCCGGCGTCGAGGGTGGAGGCGATACCGCGAGGGCCGAGGTAAGAGACGTAGAGTTCGCGGGTTCGCGGGTCGCTCTCGACGTGGGCGGCGGAGACAAAGCGCTCGCGGTTGAGGGCTTCGAAGTAGGCGGGGAACTCGGATGTGCGGATGGACGACGGGGTGGAACCGGCGCTGTGGGTTTCGCCGAAGGCGTACATGCAGCGGAGGAAAGAGCCATCCTGATCGAGCAGCCAGACGTTGGTCCGAAGGACGCCAAGTCCGCGTGCGGCGGCTTCGGTGATTTCGGGGAGGGCTCGTCCGAGGTCGCCTTTCGCGACGGAATCACTGCTGGCGAGCGAGAGCAGCGCGCTGTTGGCGATGCGGAGGCGGTCGGAGCCTTCCCTGAGGGCAGTGTCGGAGCGGTGGCGCTGAAGGGCGACACCGCCGAGGGATGCGGCAAGTCGAAGGATGTCGAGGTTGTCTCCGGTGGGTTCGGAGCCATCGGGGAGGATGGCCGTGATGGCGCCGAGGGGGCGACCGTCGGATTCCTGCATGGGCCCGATGAGTGCGGTGCGATCCCCGGTGGCGCCGTGGATCCGGATGCGCAGGACGCCACTTCGGGGGCGGGCTGGGATGCCGGAATCGGCACTGGAATGTAAGGGGTGGGCGGCTTGGCGGGCGTCGGCAAGCGCCTGGAGAATGGGGCCGTCGCTTCGACCCAGTTCATCCAGGAGCACAGCGGTTCCCGGTCCTGAGGACGGGGAGACGACGCGGAGCTTCATTTCGGCCGAAGAAGGAAGCCAGTGGATGCTGCAACGCGCGGAGCGCCAGCGGGCCTGGGTGACGCGGAGAAGTTCGTCCAGAATGGTTTCGATGGGGCGTCCGGTGGCGATCCATTCGAGAATGCGCTTCTGGCCGTCCAGGAGTTCCTGGGCTTCGCGGCGGAAGGTAATGTCTCGGGCATGGACGAGGAGGGCTTCCTGGCCTTCGTGCCGGAGGCGGCTGACATGCAATTCGACCGGCACCTCCGAGCCATCGCTGTGCAGACTCCAGCCTTCCACGCGGGTCACCTCACCGGCGATCAGGCGGGCGAAGGCGGCGAGGACCTTTTCCCGATGTTCCATGGGCACCAGGTCGCTGATGTGCCGTCCGGTGATCTGTTCGCGGGAGAGCCCATGCAGCCGACAGGCGGCTCCGTTCACGTCGAGGACGATGCCGTCCAGGCTTTCGACGAAGATGCCATCCGGCGAGTTCTCGAAGAGTTCGCGGAATCGGGCGCGCTCGGCTGCGAGGGCAAGTTCCGCTTCCTTGCGGGTGGTGATGTCGCGGGCGACACCGCTGAGACGGTACGGGTGCCCCTCGGTGTTTCGGATGACGACACCTTCGTCGAGGATCCAGCCCAGGCTGCCATCGGCGCGGCGTATCCGGTATTCAGTGGCATAGCGGCCGCTGGGTTCGACCAAGGCCTTGCGAAGCGCGGCGAGAACCCGTGTGCGGTCTTCGCTGGGAATGAGTCGGAGCAGGCGCCGGGGACTCTGGCGGACGAGATCGATCGGTTGGTCACAGACGCGTGCGAAGGACGGGCTGAGGTAGGCGAGACGGCGACCGGTGAGGTCGGCGACCCACAGGACGTCACGGGTTTGTTCGGCGAGTTCACGGAAGCGTTCCTCGCTTTCCTGAAGGGCGCGGGTGGCGCGAAGTCGGTCGATCTCGGCGCCGGTTCTGGCGGCGAGGATCCGAAGCATGTCGATCTGTGCGGTGTCGGGCTCGAAGGGTTCGATGCTGATGATGCCCAGAAGTCCCAGGGGTTTGCCTTCTGCGTCCCAGAGGGGAAGGCCGACGTAGGCTTCGGCGTCCAATGCGCGCAGTCGTTCATCGTTTGGGTAGAGTTCACCGACGCCGCGGGGATAAACGCGCATCGTGTTGCCAAGGACGCTGGCGCAGGGACTGCCGCAGAGCGGGTAGGAGCGATCGGCGACGGGATGGCCATCGTGCCAGATGGCGAGAGTGCGGATGGAGGAGCGGGTGTCGTCCTCTAGGACGCCGATGAACGCGAACTCAATGCGGAGGACCTCAGCGAGCCGGCGGACGATGATTTGGAACAGCTCATTGCCGCCGGCGAGAGCGGTGGTGGCGAGCAGGGCTTTGAGGGCTTCCTGGGCACGTCGGCGTTCGGTCACGTCCCGCGCGACTCCTTCGAGGGCGGGCAGGGCGTCCGGCGGCTTCAGAATACGGGAGGCGACCTCCAGGGTGCGTCGATGGCCGTTGGACGTGACGATATCGACCTCGAACGGGGGGGCGTCGCCCCCCATTCCAAACCGGTTTTGGATCCGGGATCGAACCCGCTCGATTTCGTCCGGGGCCACAATCTCGAAGATCGACAAGGTTCGAAGTTCGGCCTCGGAGCGACCGGTCAGGGACGCTGCAGCCGGATTGGCGGAGAGGATGCGTCCGCGCGTGTCGAGGGTGTAGATGGCGTCCGGGGCGCCTTCGGTGAGTTCGCGGTGACGCCGTTCGAGGGACAGGCGATGAGCGAGTTGCTCCTCGAGCTGTTTTCTCTGGGCATCGAGGCGCCGGCGGAGGGTGGCGGACCAGGTGAGGCCGAGCGTGACCACCAGGCCGAGGAGCGAGGCAGTCAAGGTGGCACGTTCCATGTTCCACCAAGGGCCGGGGTGGAGGACCTCAACGTCGCTCCACGAGCGCAGGACCAGGCCGTGGTCGACGCTGGAAGTGATGGCTTCACTGGTGTGCTCGTACACTCCGGTCAAGCGGAGCTGGCTGCCACGTTCCAGGTCGAGGTTGGCGGGTTTTCGAGACGGCGACGGTAGACGAACGAGCAGGTCTTTGCCTCCGGGCACCAGGAGATGAAATTGCAGGGCGGCTCCGTCAGGAACTCGTTCCGCCAGAGTGCCCTCCACGGAGACGAGCAAGCCGTCAAGGGGAGCGCTGCCTTCTTTCCACTGGATTCCCTTGGGAACCGGCACATTGCCTTCGCCGAGGACCTGGAAACGAGCAAAGGCGAGGCGGGGAGCGTGTCGCCCCGCTTCTGGAAATCCAACGACTTCGACCTGGGAGCCTGGGGGTGGCGGGGATTGCTTGGGCGAAGCGAAATCGACCCGCAATCCGTGATTTCCCGATTGAATGAAGAACGACTGGGTGGAGCGGAGTGCGGTGACGATTCCGGTGACGCAGATCTGCGAGTTCTGGTCGCGGGTGGGCTCGAAGTTCAGGACCTTCTCGAGGGGAACGTGCGGCAGGTCGAACGGATTCCCGGGAGGAGGGTCCAGCAGTTCGATGTCTTCCTCACGATGGACGAGCAGGCTTGGCGAGGTGAACTGCGCACGTTCGTTGAATCGAGACAAGCAAACGCCATGGACCCGGACGCGGGCGCCAATCCATTGCGGGTCGGCCCACCGGGTGTTCGGCAAGTCGACCAGCAGAGTTTCCAGGCCACCGAAATCGCCGTGGATCTCCAGTTCCGTCAGCTTGTTTTGGAACTCCGACTTTTGGACCACGCCAACCGCGGAAATGCGCTGGCCATCTTCTGCACCGGCGAGCAGATCCCCGATTTGCACGGGGCGGCCTGGACGAAGGGAGCCGTGGCCGAGGCGAACGATGTGGGTGGTCTCGACGAACGGGGCGAAGCGACCGGGGCGAAGGTGTCCTTGCAGGCGGACTTGGTCGCCGGCGGAGAGATCGGATGGAAGGGAATCGCCCCAGAAGGCGATTCCGGCGGAGTCATCCTGGATGAAGAAGGAATCCCAGCCGAGTTTGGCGAAGGTCACGATCCCTTCGATTTCGACCGACGGGGCGGCGTTGGGATCCGAGTTTCTCGGGACGTTGCGGGCCTCGAGGGCGGTGCGCAGGGGGCTGGGTGTGGCGGTCGCCGGTTGCGCGCGTGAAACGGGTGCCTGAAAAGTAAAAGAGGCGAGGGCCACAAGGACCCTCGCCAAGTGATTCAAATGACGGAAAAAGACAGAGTTAGACCGTAGGGACATACGCCCGGTTACGATTCGTCCGGGTCGACGGACACCCTTCGGCTCGGGTCAAAGCCGCTTTCAGGCTGCTTGAGTGCGCTCCCGTTCCGCGGGGAGAGCTGAGGCGCCGGCGGGGTAGGGGGGCGGTGAATTGAAGCCCCAGAACTCAGCGAGCGTCCGGAAGAGTTCCGAAAAATCCTCCGTGGTGGTGGGTTTTACGAAATAAGCCGTGATGCCCGCGGCGTAAAGCCGATCGCGATCGGCTTCATGAGGCGAGGTGGTGAGGACGACGACTGGCAGGGTTTTCAGGGCCGGGTCCTTGCGCAACTCAGCGAGGAACTCATGGCCGTTCATGCGGGGCATGTTGATGTCCAGCAGGATCATGAACGGAGGTAGATTTCCATGACTGCGGAGCCACGCGAGAGCCTCCTCGCCATTTCGGGCGGCTTCCACCTGGAATCGAGCTGGCAGCCGGGCGAGAGCTCGCTGAACGCTGAGAACGTCCACCTCATCGTCTTCGACGAGGAGCATGGGGCGGCGTTCGTTGCAGAAACGGCCGGCCCGGTTGGTGCGTTCGCGATTCTGCTTCCACGTCAGCGCGTATCGCATCAGTTCGTGGACACCGCTGAGGCCGAGCTTTTGGCGGATGTTGGCGCGATGGACATCCACCGTCCGGGGGCTGATGCCGAGGCGATCGCCAATCTCCTTCGATTCCAAACCGCCAGCGGTCAGGATGAACACCTCGAGTTCGCGGGCGGAGAGAAGGCTTTCCGGATTGGTTTCCGGCATTTCGGGCACGCCCTCTTCCGGTGTCAGTCGGGGCAGCAGCGCAGGCGACACATAACGTTCGCCGGCGGCGACCCGACGCAGTGCCCCAATCAGCGCTTCCGGGGTGGTGGCGGTGTCGAGGAAACCGCGGACACCGGCTTGAAGGGCGCTGTCAGTTTGTTCCATCGCCTCATTGTCCGTGAACAGGACGAGGGTCGGGACGGGCGACTTCTCCGCGTCGGTGGGGAAACGTCCGCTGGCATGGAGCGCGTTCAGCGCCGCGCCATCCAGGACGATGAGGTCGGGCCGGAGCTGAGTGACCTGGGGCCACCCACCAGCCGCGTCGGGGGCATCGCCGACAACCTGCAAATCGGTGTTACCCGCTAGGCAATTACGCAACCCCGCACGAGTCAACGTGTGGGCCAGAATTAGGAATATACGGGTCACGGTTGGGTGGTCTGAGGTTTTACTTTAATAACTCAGTCAGAGTAGGTGGTATTTTTTTTCCTTGCAAGCACACAATTGATTGTATTCGAAAGGGTTGGGTGATTATCGTAAGGGTTGGTCTCTAGGGAATTTTGCGGGTGGCTTGCTGTAGTTCTCCGAGCTTAATCGAGGCCCTCCCGGAATCGAGAAGGTCCGCTGCCAAGTCCCATCCTTCGATCAGCGTGCGAGCACGGTCGGCAAGGAAAAGCGCGGCGGAGGTATTCAGGATGACTGCGTCACGTTTGGGTCCACGTTCTTCACCCGCCAGGATGCGGGTCACGACGGCCGCATTCGCATCGCAGTCGCCCCCCGCGAGGTCGCCGATCGTAACTGGTTGTATGGGGAACAGATGAGGAGAGAGGGTGCTGATCGAGAGACCCCGTTCATGGTGGAATTCAGCGACGGTATTGTCGCCGACGGTGGACAGTTCATCCAGGTGGCTGGTGCCGCCCCGACCGCAGACCACCATGGCCCGTCGGAGGCCGAGAGTTTGCAGAACGCGAGCCAGGGGTTCGCAGAGTTGCGGTTGGGAAACGCCGACCAGCTGCAGGTCGGGTCGGGCGGGGTTAAGTAAAGGCCCTAGGAAATTGAATAAGGTGCGTTGCCCGAGTTGGGCACAGTGCTTCCGTGCGGGTGCGATGTGTCGGAAGGCTGGGTGATATCGGGGCGCAAAGAAAAAAGCGAAGTGATGGTTCCTTAACCAATCGGCTGCTTCCTGAGGTTCGAGATCCACCTGGATTCCGAGGGCTTCCAGGACGTCGGCGCTTCCGGAGCGTGAGGTGATGGCGCGATTGCCATGTTTGGCGACTGGAATGCCGGCGCTAGCGACGACGATGGCAACGGTGGTGGAAATATTGAATGTGTTTTGCTGATCGCCGCCGGTGCCGCAGACATCGATCAAGCCCAGGGCGCGGGTGGCAGGGTCGATAGGGGGCACCACGGAAAGTCCGCGCAATTCCTGGGCGAATCCGGCGATTTCGGCGGGTGTTTCGCCGCGGCGGGCGAGCGCGGTCAGGAAATCGGCCTTGGGCTGAACTTCCTGGGACTCAGCGGCCAACAGGCGCACGGCTTGTTGGATTTCGGCGGGAGAAAGTTCCGAGCCATCGCAAACCTTTCCGGTCAGGGCGGCAAGCATGGAGGGCAGGCTATCGGCGGAGTTTCGGGTGGGCGAGCCCGGAGCCGAGGTAATCCCTTTCCCGCTTCGCGGCGATCTGGCTTCCTATTCCGACAGTTTTGAGCACGACACCCCCATCGAGTTCGGGCGCGGAGGTCCTTTGCACCCACACACCGGCGCTTTTCGCCGAAGCGGTCCAACGGGCGGCGGATCGGCTTCGACAAGGCGGCGTGGTCGTGGTTCCGACCGAGACGGTGTATGGCCTGGCCGCCAACGCTTGGGATGCGGACGCTGTCCGGCAGATCTTCTCTCTGAAGGGGAGGTCTTTCGGGAATCCGGTGATCGTGCATGTCGCCAGCGGAGCCATGGCGAGGGAATCCGCGGCTGAATGGCCCGAGTTGGCGGATCGTTTGGCCTCCGCATTCTGGCCGGGGCCGTTGACCCTGGTTGTGCCGAAGGGCCCGCGCATTCCCGACGAAGTGACGGCTGGAGGGCCAACGGTGGGGATTCGGTGGCCCTCCCATCCGTTCATGCAGGCTCTGATCCGGGCGTGCGGCTTTCCGCTCGCCGCGCCCAGCGCCAATCTTTCCAACGCCATTTCGCCCACCCAGGCGGAGCATGTCCGATCCGGGATGGGCGACCGGGTGGGGTTGATCGTGGACGGGGGGGCTTCGAACGTGGGGATCGAATCGACGGTGGTGGATGTCACGGTGGTTCCAGCGCGGGTGCTCCGGCCGGGCATGATTTCCGCGGAGTCGATCGCGCGGATCGCGACCGCCGGGATCGCGGAGGAAACGCCTTGGGTTTCAGAGAACAGGCCTCCGGGTCCCATGCGTAGCCCGGGCCAACTGGCGCGGCACTATGCCCCGCGGGCCCGCCTGTGGATCGGGCACTGGCGGGATGAACGCCATCTGCGGGCCCAATTGCGGCGGGACGGCATCGATCTCGTGCGGGCCCATGTAATTGCGCATCAGGTGATTCCAGGACTCGGCACGGCGGCACGGATCTGCGTGATTCCAGCCGATCCCGAGGCGTACGCGCGGGCGTTGTATGCCGAGTGGCATCGGTGTGACGAACTGGGTGCGTCCACCATTGTGATGGAGGCGGTGCCGAAAACCCCCGAGTGGCTGGCGATCGCCGATCGCTTGACGCGTGCGTCCGCGCGGGCGTAGGGGGTGGGCCGAGAATGCAGTTGAGTCGCGGGTGGCGGATGTTCTGATCGTTGCGGTGGCAGGAGAGACCTAGCACGTGCCACCCTTCGACGAGGCGTCCCTTTTTACCAAAACTGCCTATGCCCACTTCTTTTGCCCAATCGGTCCTTGGAACCACGGTGCCGTCGCGCGCGTTCGGCGCCTTCACCATGCCTCGCCGTCAACGGTATTATCCGTCGCCCGCGGATTGGAGGGATGAGTTTCTGTACTTCCTACTCGTCGATCGCTTCTCGGATGGCCAGGAATCCACGCGCCGGCTGATCGACCGCTTGAATCCGTGGTCGGCGCGTCCGGCGGCGGCTATTGGGGAACCGTGGCGTTGGGACCGATGGGGTGAGTCAGGTGCCCATCGGTGGCAGGGCGGCACGATCGGAGGGGTTCGTTCCAAGCTCGATTACCTGAGCGATCTGGGTGTCACGGCCCTGTGGTTGAGTCCGGTATTCCGGCAGCGCGGGCATCTGGATTCGTTCCATGGGTACGGGATCCAGCACTTTCTGGATGTCGATCCGCGATTCGGTACTCGGGAGGAATTGGTGACCCTGGTGGAGGCGGCGCACGCGAAGGGAATCCGAGTGATCCTGGACATCATTTTCAACCATTCCGGACCGAACTGGGTGTACCCGGGTGGCGATTACATGCCGCCCTATCGTCGGCCGGGACAGGCGCCTTACGAATTTGGTGCCTGGCTCGATGCCTCGGGAAAGCCGATGGCTGCGGGGAAGCTTCCCGCGAACCTTGATGAGGGAGTCTGGCCGGTCGAATTCCAGCGTCCGGAAGCCTACACACGTGCCGGCATGGGAAACCTGGGCGGTGACGACGACAAGCTCGACAGCCCCGATGCCGAGCACAAGCGCACGGATTTCTTTACCCTCCGGGATTTCGCATTGAGCGGGCCGGGGGTTTTGAACGGCCTCGCCCAGTGCTACGCGTACTGGATTGCACTGACGGACTGCGACGGTTTCCGTATCGACACGCTGAAGCACGTCTCGCGGGATGAAGCGCGGAACTTCTGCGGTGCGATCAAGGAGTTCGCCGCGAACATCGGCAAGAGCCGTTTCCTACTGGTGGGCGAAGTGGCTGGTGGCGACGCCGCCCAAGGCTTCTACCTGGGCGCGTTGGAGCGTAACCTCGACGCCGTGCTGGACATCGGTGGCATGCGCCCGACGCTGACGGGTGTGGCCAAAGGGTTGAATGCGCCTGCGGCGTACTTTGATGGCTTCGTCGCCGAGGCCGATCCGCGGATGGGTTCCCACCGAAACCTCGGGGAGCGGCATGTGTCCATCCTCGACGACCACGACCATGTGGCCGGTGACAAGGTTCGGTTCTCGGCCGAGGCGGCGTCGCCGCACCAGGTGGTGGCGGGTGTGGCGTTGCAGCTCTTCGGCCTGGGTATTCCCTGCCTCTACTACGGAACCGAACAATCGCTGGGTGGGCCGGAGCCTTCCGAGCGTCCGTTCCTCCCGGGGTGGAAGGACGGTGGCAATCACGGGGATCGTTACCTGCGCGAAGCGATGTTTGGGCCGCGGCATCCCCGCGCTTCCGGTCTGGCGGGCCGGCCACCGTCAACGGCTGTGGATGCGGCGCTTCCGGGGTTTGGTCCTTTGGGAACGGCGGGTGCGCACTGCTTTGATCCGTCCTATGGCACTTACCGGCGGATCGCGGCGCTGGCGGCCTTGCGAGGAAAATTCCCGGTCCTGCGGGTGGGGCGTCAGTATCAGCGCCCCATTTCCCTATTTGGCGGTGAGTTCTTCCGGCCGGGTCCGGGTGAGTTGGTTGCATGGTCCCGCATTCTCAGTGACGAGGAGGCGTTGTGTGTGATCAACGGGCATGGCGTGGCGCTGCGCGGTGGCGATGTCCTGGTGGATGCCGCGTTGAATCCGCCAGGCAGCACGATGACGGTGGTGGCGAACACGCTGGAAGCGGCCGCGGGAACGGGAACGGGAACGGCGCTGTCACATCCGGTGGGTTCAACCTTGCGGGTGCTGCGGCGATCCGATGGTTCTGCGTATGTGGAGATCCGGGATTTGGCGCCTTCGGAGGTCCTGGTGTTGGTGAACCATGCCTGAGGCTGGTGTTCTCCCGCCCCTCTGGGGCTTGGGAATTGGTCAGTTCATGGGAAGGCAAATTTTCCGAGGAATGGACACGCATTGGGACCATGAACCGGGGAGGGGAGCCCTCACCCCGGCCCTCTCCCACCTTCGCTTTGCTGCGGAGGGAGAGGGAGGAAGAGATGGACGGTTCATGGGAAGGGGCGCTGGCCTGCTTACTTCACCTTGCGGGTGGTACGTTCCATGAGCCAGAGCACGTCGCGGTTGTTGGGGGACCCGACGTTGAGGGCGAGTTCGACATCTTTCTTGAGCGGCGGCTTGGCGTGGCCGTCGAGCCATTTCCCGATCTCGGAATGGCCGTCGGCAAACGAGAGGCCGCCGGCGCCGCCGTGATAGCTGGCCGGGTAATCGACGATCTTCCACTGGGCCGGTTGGTCCGGATAGCCATTCATGCCGACGATCATTTCGCCGTCGTTGATGCTGTCCTCGCGTTCGTCGATGAAGACCCAGGTCATGGAGGGGCCGGGGTCCACGACGTCATTCATGGTCTTTTAGATGCGCATGCCGGAGGGGCCGAACCCGCTCACGTCGGTGGAATCAAACCAACCGCTCATGGCGATGCTGCGGACCCGGGGGCGGACGACGCCGGCGACGCGGACCGTGCTGCGGTCGGCGGGGCATTTCCAGATTCCGGCGGCACCGCCGCAATACGGCCACAAGAGGCTCTTCTTGAGGTCCTGGTCGATGTCCCAGTTGCTGCGGTTGGCGGCATCCAGGTCCATGTTGCCCTGGACCCACGCATACGGACCGTAGGATCGGGGGACCTTCTCGTTGAAGTCGTCGATGTATAGTTTCCAGGCCAGCGTCATTTGGCGGCCTTTGTTGAGACAGAGGATGCCCTGGGCTTTGGTTTTGGACCGGGCGAGGGCTGGCAGGAGCATGCTGGCCAGGATGGCAATGATGGCGATAACGACGAGCAGTTCGATCAGGGCCTGGCACAGTGGGTGGGGCGGCCGGCTGGGTCAACTGTGGTGGCGCGGCCTGTTCCAGGAAAAGGAAGGGGACATGAGGGGTGGTGCTTGCCTTGGGTAGATGGCGATGCGCGCTGGGTGTGCCGCAATTGACTGGCCGATGCGGGGGCCACTGGCGATATTCGGGCTTCGTGAACTCGATGCTTTCCAAGCTTCTTCCGCGCTGGCTTTGGGTGACGGTCGGGCTGGCGACGATGACGTATCCAATGTTGGCCCAGCAGCATCGGGCCACGCGACTGGGGGATCCAGCCCACCGCTTCGCCAAGCCGCTTCAGACCCCGGAGGATTTGCGGCGATTGTTCAGCGACCCGGCGCTGAAGGCCGATTTGGCTTCGATTTTGGATCAGGCGGGGTGGAAAGGGAACGTGGAGGACTTACGGCGGGCTGCCGCGACGGCGCCGATTGTGGCGGTCAAACTGCCAACGGGAACCCGCCTTCCGTTCATGTCGTCGCGCAATCAGGGCAAGCCGGTGACCTTGATCGACGTGTTGTGGGCGGGGAAGACCCCGATCGACGCCTACGAGTTCGAGTTCGTTTCGAAGGGTTGGAAATATCGGTGTGTGACGCCCAAGGTGTGCGCCAACTTTCTAGTGGTGGACCTGGGTCCGGTAAAGGCGGTTCAGGTGGTGCGCCGGGTGCCGCCCACGTCGAGTCTTTGTGAACCGATCGAAGTGATTTACGAGGTGCGAAATATCGGTGGGGCACCGTTGACGCAGGTTCAAGTGGCGGAGGTTCTGCCGGATTGTCTGAAGGCGTTGGAGCCAAGCACGGGAGCGACCTTCGACGTGGGGACGCTGCAACCTGGGGAAGTCCGCAGCCTGCGGGTTCGCGTCCAGGCGATGTGGGCGGGAGCGTGTGCCGGGCGGGTGAATGTGACCTCGGCGGAGGGTGCGGTGGCGGAGGCTGAGTCGAGTGTCACGGTGCAGGCCCCGGTGTTGGCGGTGATCTGTCGAGCGCCCGGGGAGGTGCTGGCGGGCCGGTCAATCGACGTGTGCGTGGTGGTTCGGAATACGGGGAATGCGGTGGAACCGGGCGCGATCGCGGCGGTGGTGATTCCCGAAGGGGCCTCGGTAGGCACAATTGGCGAGGGCGGGGAGGCAAAAGATGGGGCGGTGATCTGGGCTTTGGCGAGTCTGGCGCCCGGTGCGGAAAAGACCGTCTGCGTGACGTTCAGGGTGGGGCAGCCCAGTTCGGTCGCGCTTCGCGTGGGCGCGAAGGGTCACTGCGCGCCGCCGGTGGAAACCGAGTGCGGCACGATGGTCGCGGGTATACCGGCCATTCTGCTGGAGGTGGTGGACCTGGAAGACCCGATCGAAGTGGGGAATCAGGTGACGTACGAAATCCGGGTGACGAACCAGGGGTCGTCGGTGGGGACGAACCTGAAGTGGGTCTGCACGTTGCCCGAGAGCCAGGAATTCGTTTCCGGGGGAGGACCGACGGAAGTTCAGGGCCAGGGTTTGTCGGCAAGCGCGGCGGCGTTGGCGACGCTTGAACCGAAGGCGGAAGCAGTGTGGCGGGTGGTGGTGAAAGCGACGAGCGCGGCGGACGCACGGTTTAAGGTCGAGATGACCAGCGACCAGTTCCAGCGGCCCGTGGAAGAATGGGAAGCGACGTCGCAGTATTGAAGGGGACCATGAAGCCGTATTTGGAGACGCTGAGGATTCGGAACTTCCGGACCTTCCGTGAATTGGAGGTTCGGGGTTTGGGTCGGGTCAATCTCGTGACTGGCCGCAACAACACCGGGAAGTCATCGTTGTTGGAGGCCATCCGGCTGATCGCGTCGGATGCATTGCCCTCGGTGATCGCCAGCATTTTGCGTCTGAGTGAGGAGGATTCAGGTGAGTCCGAGAGGATGGACCGTGAGCCTGCTGGCGACGCGATATTTCCCTACGCGAGTCTATTTCACGGTTTTCCTGGGCTTTCACCAAAGTTGGACGGAATTGGGCTGGATTCGTCGTCCGGTGGAACAGATACGCGATTGGGGATCGAGGTGGGGTGGAGGACGTCGCGGGAAGGAGCCGAGGGCTCATTTCTTCGAGAGGTACACTCCGGAGAACTTTGGAGCCCAGACTCCGAACCGGCGCTTGTCGTGAAGAGTATCCGAGGGTTCCTGAAGTTCCAGATCCGTGGGGTACCATCCTTGAGGCTTGCCCGGAAAAGAATCTTCCCCGCGTTGGGGTGTGGCTGATGCCGGACAATCTCCATTCGGGGAAGTTGGAAGATTTTGTGAGTTCCCTAATTCCAGCGAACGATTCGTTGTTTCCCAGGGCGAAGGCTGCCGTGGACGGTATTCCGAAAAACGAACGGCGTTTCTCCGATCCCGATCTTATCAAGGCCCAACTCCATACGTGGCTCGCATGGCAGGAAGAGCCGGGGAGACACATGGGGACGGCGATTACCGCCAAAAGCCTTGGGGTCGACGGGCCCGTGGCTGACGCGTTCGCCGATTGGTTGAGACGCTGTTGTTCGATGGTTCCGTCCGAAGGTGGCCTCATGAATACGGATGCCGGATGAAGAATGCGTCGGCGGGGGACCGGCGGTTCAGGCGGGGTTACCGAGGAGGTGAGGACGTCTTCTGCTTCCTTGCGATCAGCAGCTCGTCGGGTTCGACCAGCAATTCGAGGGCCTGGATCCAACTGGGGTGGGTGTTAAGGCACGGGATCAGGGTGAGTTCCGAGCCGCCGGCGCTCTTGAAGGATTCGCGCCCGCGCATGCCGATTTCCTCGAGGGTTTCGAGACAGTCCGCCACGAAGGCCGGGCAGATGACGAGGAGTCGGCGGGTCCCTTGCTGGGCAAGGCGCACCAGTTCGTGGTCGGTGTAGGGTTTCAGCCAGGGGTCCCGGCCCAGTCGGGACTGGAACGAGATGGAATACTGGGCGGTGGAGAGGCCGGTTCGTTCGACGAAACCGCGGACCGTTTGGAAGCACTGGTGGCGGTAGCAGGTCGCGTGGGCGGGGCTGGGGCGGGTGCAACAGTCCGGGGTCGCCAAGCAGTGGGTCCGGGTGGGATCGGATTTGCGAAGATGTCGTTCGGGGATGCCGTGGAAGCTGAAGAGCAGGTGGTCGAACGGTTGTTGGAGGAACGGCTTGCCTGAATCGACGAGGGCGTCGAGGTAGGCGGGGTGGGCGTAATAGGGAGAGGCGACCTCGAGGTGTAGGCTGGGAAAGTTGGCCCGAATGTCGGTCCGCACCTTTTCAATGGCCGTCTCGAAACTGGACATCGCGAAATGAGGGAACAGCGGGACAAGTCGGACGCGGGTGACGCCTTGTCGTTGGAGGGAGGCGAGGGCGGTGGAAGGGCTGGGACTCCGGTACCGCATGCACAGCTCGACCGGGCAGGACAGTCGTTCCTGGAGAAGTTCGCGGACCCGTTTTCCGACGTGCACCAACGGGGAGCCCTGCTCCGTCCAGATCGATTTGTACGCGTGGGCGGACTGCGCGGGCCGTCGCGGGAGGATGAAGCCATGGACCACCAGGAACCGGATCGGCCAGGGGGCATCCAACACCCGGGCATCCATCAGGAATTCACGGAGGTACCGCCGGACGTCGGGGACGGAGGGGCTGTCGGGTGATCCCAGGTTGATCAACAGGACCCCGGTTCCAGGAGGCAGGGAGCCGTGGGGGGTGGGTAGGGAGGAGGTCATTCCCTGGACGGGTTGAAATCCGGCCGTTCGACTCCAGCAAGTTTCCAGCCGGCATCATCGCCGGCGACGATGCAATCGCTGAGGGAGATGCCGTTGCGGAAATGGCCGGCGAAGACCAGACCCGGGTTGGATTCTTCAAGAGCGCGCATGCGGTCCCGGAACTGCCCGAAGCCGAGGTTGTACTGTGGGATGCCTCGGGTGTGAACGGTGTGATGGATGAACGTGGGGGCGCCGCGGACACCGAGGAGGGAGCGGAGGGCGCCGAGGGTGGATTCGAGCTGTTCGGTATAGGGGGCCAGGGCCAGGCGTGGATCGCGTGTACCGCCGAGGTAGCAAGTGAGGGTGACGTGGCCTTCGGGGGCCCGATGGGGGAAGAGAGACGAGTTGAAGATGGCACCCAGGATGGGAAGCTTTTCGACTGCGGGGACGAGGACTCCGAAACCGTCGAGGGGATGTTCCACGTCGTCGCGGCGGAAGCCGAGCACTAGGGCGGTCACGGGGGCATATTGGATCTCATCGAGCCAGGTGAGCGAGCTGTGGTCGGGGGATTCCCAGGCGAGTTGGGCGAGTCGGTGCGCGGGCGCCGCGAGCAGCAGTCCGCGGTGGTGGCGGGTGGTGCTGCGATCCTGGAACGTGGATGTGACCTCCCAGGTTTCGGGTGTCCGGCGCACCCCTGTGACCGCGGTATTCAGATGCACCGCGTCGCCGAGCGTCTCTAGGAGGGTTTGGCCCAAGGTGCCGAGTCCGTCGCGGAAGGAGAGCTTGGGGGCGCTGGCGCGGGGGATTTCGCCACGGCGACGGCGTGCGCGGGCTCCCAGCATCTGGCCGAGGAGAAGGGAGCCGTATTTTTGTTCGACGGCGTGCAGGCGGGGGAAGGCTTCGCGAACGGAGAGTTGCTGCGGGTCACCGGCATACACGCCGGCCACGAACGGATTGATCGCGCGGTCGAGGAACTCACGACCGAGGCGGCGGACGACAAACTCGGCCAGGTCCTCCTCGTGATCCGGGGCGCAGCGTGGTTGGACGAGATCGCCCAGGACGCGAAGTTTCGCGGTCAGTGAGAAGAGGTCGGTCTTGAGCCAGCCGGGGAGGGTGTCGGGGAGCGGGCTGGGATGGCCATCACGAACGAGAAAGCGTTTGGTGGCGTCGGGGTCGGACGGAAGGATTTCGCCATCGAGGTGCAGGTCGATGAGGAGTTGGCGGATGCGGGGCGACGTTTCGAGCAGCGTGTTGGGTCCGGCTTCGGCGAGGTAACCATCGCGTCGGAAGGTTTGAACCACTCCGCCCGGCCGGTGGGCTGCCTCATACACGGTGGCGGGCACTCCGAGACGTTGGAGCCGGAAGGCGGCAACGAGGCCGGTGACACCGGCTCCGAGGATGGCGACGGTATTCATGGCATGGCGCATCAAATGGTTTGGCTGAAGAGACGGGTTTGAGGTGCTTTTCGCGCGAGCCGGGCGTCGAGCGCCATGCACACGGAGCGCAGGAAAGCGCGGCCGGCCTCAGTGACTTCGCAGCCCTGGGGAACGAGTCGCACCAGTCCGTCACGCTCAGGTTCGGCGAGCCGTGCGGCGACGTCGTCCAAGAAGGTCACGTGACGCGAGGGTTCGTCCCACCGGGTCTCGAAGCGGGTCATCAGATCCAGGATGTGGCGGCGCAGGACGAGATCTTCCTCGGTGAGCACGTGGCCGCGGAAGATCGGCAGTTCCTCGCGGTCGAGCCGGCGGGTGTACGATTCGATGCTCTTCTCGTTTTGGGCGAAAATGTTCCAGGAATCGCCAATCGCCGACACACCCAAACCGATGAGCGGAAAGACGGGGCGGGAGGTGTAGCCCATGAAGTTGCGGTGAAGCGTCCGTTCGCGGACTGCGGTCCAGAGCGAGTCCGATTCGAGGGCGAAATGGTCCATGCCAACCTCGCGATAACCGGCATGCTCGAGCAGCGACCTACCCAGTTCGTACAGACGGCGTTTCTGGTCGCCGGCAGGGAGGTCGTCTTCGGTGAAGTTGCGCTGCCACGGTTTGATCCAAGGCACGTGGGCGTAGGCGTAGAAGGCGATGCGATCCGGTCGGAGTCGGGCCACGGCACTGACGGTGTTGCGGATGCTGGTTTCGGTCTGGAACGGGAGCCCGTAGATCAGGTCGAAATTGATGTTCCGGAATCCGGCGGCCCGGGCCTGCTCGGTGACTTGCCGGACGAGGGCCTCGTCCTGGACCCGGTTGACGGTGGCCTGGACGGTGGGGTCGAAGTCCTGGATGCCGAGGCTGAGACGGGTGAACTGAAGGCGGGCGAGTGTGTCGAGGTGGGCCTGGGTGGTGACGCGGGGATCGGCCTCGATGGAGAACTCGAAGCCTGAGGCGCGTTCGGTGGGGGAGACGATACCGGTAATCAGGCGTTCGAGCTCCTCGGGTTCGAGGAAGGTGGGTGTTCCGCCGCCGAAATGGAGCTCGGCGAGAGGGAAGGGGCCGGCATCGGCGAGTCGTTCGCGGTAGAGGCGCCATTCTTTGAGAACGGCATCGACGTAGGGGATGGCGGTGGAGGCGTTCCGGGCGATGCGGGTATTGCACCCGCAATAGGTGCAGAGCGACCGGCAAAACGGGATGTGGACGTAGAGCGCTGCGCCGGTGTTCCGGGGACGTTCCTCACGAAGTGCGTGCAGCAGGCTGCCGGCCCATTGGTCCTGGGTGGGGTTGGTTTCCCAGAAGGGGACGGTGGGGTAGCTCGTGTAGCGCGGGCCGGGGACGTTGTATTTGGCGATCAGGTCCTTCGGGGCGGCCACGACGGTGGCGGGGGCGGCAGGGGCGAGCGTGTTCACGGGGTTTCTCCGAAGAATTCGTGTTGAAGTTGGAGGAAGCGGTGGACGTTGGACTCGGGGGTGCCGGGCAGCACGCCATGGCCGAGACCACAGACCCAGCCGCGACGGCAGTTGGGCGGTAGCTTGCGAACGGTCTCGAAGACCAGACGAAGCTGGTTCTCAAAGGTGTCAGGGGGTTGCAGGAGCCAGTGAGGGTCGATGTTGCCCTGGATCGCCCAGCGGTCGGAGAAGTCGCGAAGCACTTGATCGATGGGGTGGTTCCAATCGACGCCAAGGCAGGCGATGGGCAGGCCGCGCAGGACGTTCCAATGCTGCGGGCCGGTCTGCTTGGAGTAGTACGTGATGGGAGCGCCGGGACAAAATTCATGGAAGGTGCGGAACAAGCGGTCCAGGACGGGAACCACGTGGGTTTGAAAGGTGCCGGGTGGCAGCGAGCCGGCACTGGTGTCGAGCACGGCGATGGTGCTGGCGCCGGCCCGGTACTGGTCAGCCATGTTCCGGGCCAGCAGCGGAATCAGGAGATCCAGAAATCCCTCATACCGGCCGTCGGACAAACCGGCGACGGTGGAGGAGAGGTTTCCGACGTGGGAACCTTCGACCGCATAAACGAAGAGGGTGAGAGGCCCCCCGACGAAACCGAGGACGCCCTTCGAGGCGGGAAGCGCTTGGCGCAGCAGGCGGAGGGCGGTGGCCTGGAATTCGAGGGTTTGGGCGAGGTCGGGGCGGGTGGACAGGCGGGCGAGATCGGCTGGTTCGCGAAGGTGCCAGGCGAGGCTGGGGCCCGGGTTGTAGTCGAGCGGCATGCCCAGGGACTCGAGGGGAAAGAGGAGATCGGAGAACAGGATAGCGGCGTCGAAGCCGAATTCCTGGATAGGGCCCAAGGCGGTTTCGCAGGCGAGTTCGGGCCGTTTGCAGAGGTTGACGAACGAGTGGATGCGACGGAGTTCCTGGTAGTGGCGGTGGTAGCGGCCGGCCTGTCGCATGAACCAGACGGGTGGCCGCTGCGGGTTGCGGCGCTGAAGGGCGGCGGCGAACGGACTCATGAGTACGGACGATGGTGTGGCGTGGGCATTGGGGCGCCAGGGATCGGGCTGGGACCGTTTGTCGGGCGTGATGCCCGGCTCGGCTTGGGTGGAGTTCATGGCGTGGGTTCGGGAAGAGTCAGTTGATAACCCACGCCCCAGACTCGGCGAATGACCGAGGGGTTTTCCGGATCCGTTTCGACCAAACGCCGGAGGCGGACGATGAAGTTGTCGACGGTTCGAGGTGTGGGGTACTCGTCGCGGGACCAGACGGCGTCGAGTATTTCGTCACGACTGACGACCGTGTTCGGGTGATCGAGCAGGAAGCGCAGGAGGGCGCCCTCGCGTGGGGAGAGCGAGGACGTCTGGCCGTCCACGGTGGCTTCGAGGCGTGAGAACTGGATGACAGCCCGTCCGATGGCAACGCGGTCTTCTCCCCGGTGCCGGTGCACGTACCGGGCGCGTTTCAGGCCATTCTCAAGGCGAAGGAGGAGTTCCTTAAAGTGGAACGGTTTGACCACGTAGTCCTCCGCACCCAATTCGAGTCCTTGAACCCGGGATTCGGGGTCGCCGAAGGCGGTGAGAAACACGAGGGCGGTGCCGGGGTGGGCGTGGCGGATGATTTCGGCCAACTCGAAACCGGAACCGTCCGGAAGGCCGACGTCGAGCAGGGCGAGGTCGAAAGGGGCGATCGCGATTTCGCTGCGGGCTTCGCGGACGGACTTGGCCCAGGCGACGGAATAGCCTTCACGGGTGAGGCGTTCGGCGAGGGTGGCGCCGATATTCGGTTCATCCTCGACGACCAGCAGGCGTGGAGCCGCGCGTTCATCCATGGCGCGGGGCCTCCTGGAAGTGGAGCTCGACTTGAAACCCCGATTCGCTCGCCGCGGTCGGGATGTGCTGGAACGAGGCGCGCCCGCCCATGCGCTGCATGAGGACGCGCACCAGGTAGAGGCCGACGCCAGCGCCACGCGACTTGACGCCCTTTTCGAAGAGCGTGCCGGGGGTGGCGACGACGGATTCGGGACGTCGCCCATGATCGCGCACGCCGAGCACGACTTCACCGGCGCCATTCCGGCAACTGATGTCGATCCGGAGCGGGTCGCCCTCGGCATGCCAGACGCAATTATCGAGGAGGTTGCGCAGGATGACCTGGACGGCGGCGGGATCGGCGAGCACGCGCGCATCGCGGACCGCGTTCTTCGGCTGAACGGCGCGCTGCAACGGAGGTCTCCAGGTGCGCAGGATTTGGGCCACGGTTTGGGCGAGGTCCAGGGGTTGGGTGAGCACGGGGCCGCCGCCTTCCACGCGGGCCAGTTCGAGGGCTCGATCCACCTGGGTTTCCAACCGGGTGGTGTCGTCGAGCAGGCGATCCAGGAGGGTGCGGACATGGGGATCCTGGTGGTCGAGATCGGCGAGGGATTCGGCCTGGAGCCGGATACTGGCGAGGGGGGTGCGCAATTCGTGAGTGACCGAGGCGAAAAAAGCCTGGAGGGATCGGGCCCGGCGCGAATCCCGCCAGTACAAGTGTCCGATGAGGGCGATGCTCAGGAGCAGCGCAGCGAAGAAGGTGGAACCTTCCCAGAGCAACATGCGCTGGGTTCGGATCCACTGGCCCTCGGTGGTAGCGCTGGCGACGCCCAGTTGCTCTTCAAGTCCGGCGATTTTTCCAGCTTGGGTCAGCATCAGGTAGACCCACCACGATCCCAGCGCGATGACAAAGGCGAGCCAGAAGGCCTGGAGCGCAACAAGGACGATCTGCGACGAGGGGCGCCGATGGCGACTGGACGTGGCACGCGGACGGTTCATGGGCTGCGCACTTCGGCCGGATGGCCCACGTTCGCCATGACGGGGTCTTCGGGAGCGGACGCCAGGCCCAGGACGGGTTCAGAAAAAATCCCCTCCAGGGAGCGGAGGCCAAGCCCTTCGGCGCAACCTTCGACCCAGACTCCTGCGCGGGCGAGCGCCAGCCAGCCGTCGAGGTCGCCGGCCCACACGCGTTTCCCGTCGAGAGAGCCCTGATCGATGACCGGCGATGGCTTCGCAACGAAAATTGCGGCGCGGGTTTCAGCGCCCGTGACCGAGGTTCTCGGGGACGGCGGGGTGCGGGTTGGGGCGGCTGAATCGTCGGACGTCGCATGCGGATCCACCAGGTGTTGGGCCATTAACGCACCGTCAGGTTTGCGGCCCCGGATGTGAAGAATCCAGCCCACGCTGGGTACCGAAATCGAGGTGGCGCCGAGGGCCTGATGGCAACCGCCTCCCCATTCCGCGAGCACGCGGCGTTCGCGGTCGACGTGACGGGCGGTATCGGGGTGGTGCATGGCCGCGAGGTAGCGGCGCATTTCAGCGTCATCGGCTCGGCACTCGATGGCGAGGGCGCCCTGGGCAGGGGCCGTGGGGCATTCCGAGAGGGGCAGAATCATCCAGCGCACACCCTCCAGAAGGGTGCCCAAGCGGGCGCAGCCACTGGCGGATGTCCAAAGGCGGGAAAGCCCGGCCATGGCGAGGACGACCGCGTCGAGGTGTCGTTCCTCGGTTTCGGGGAGGTGAACGCGAGCGAGGCGGGTGTCGACATTGCCGCGGATCGACACGAATTCCGGTGCGGGCTGCGGGGTGGCGCCCGGCAAGGCGGTGGGGAGGAAATCGGTGAGATTGGTGATGCGTCGCGGGGCTCCGGTCCCGATCCGGAGCGGAAGGCGTTGGGCGAGCCGAGTGGCGGCGGATGGGCCGAACAGGACGACATCGCGGGGGTCGGCGCGCCGTGGAACCGCGGCGAGGATGAGTTCGGCCGGACGTTCGAGACTCAGGTCCTTGTAGGAATGGACCGTGAAGTCGACCTGGCCAGCGAGCAGGGCGGTGTCGAGTTCGGTCACGAAGAACTCGCGGCCAGGTGCGGTGGAAAGGGGAACGTCGAGCAGTAGATCGCCGCGGGTTTCGACGCCGACGAGTTCCACCCGTAGCCCGGGATGCAGGGCTTCGAGTTGGCGGGCGACCCAGGAACTTTGGGCTTGGGCGAGGAGGGATCGTCGGGTTCCGAGACGCAGGGGGCTACCAAGGGTGCGGGGCTGAGTCATGGGGCCATGTGGGGAGGGGGCATCAGGAAAGGGCCAAGTCGGTGGTGACCGGGTGGGTGTACTCCGTTTCCTCCTGCGTGTCAGGCCTGTCGGCGAACTCGGCTTCCCAGCCGGAAAATGAGGCGAGGTCCTCCCATCCGTGGGAGATGCTCAGGGACGGTCCGAGGGCGCGCAATCGGGCGCGTTCCTGGCAGGCGTGGTCGGCGCGTCGAAGCTGCGCTTTTCGGGCGCCGGACTCGTGGTGGTGAAGCTGGAAAACATCGTCGAGCGAGTGGAAATTCGGGACCGCGGTCCAGGGTCCTGCCTGGGAGTGGGCACCGCCGAGATGGATGACGAACGGGTACGGGGCGGGGTCTCGTTGCTGGAGTTGGGCAATGCGCAGGGTGTCCTGGGAGGCGTCGAAGGGGATGCAAAGCACCACCGCGTGGGCTGTCCGCCACGCGGCATCTGCGGCCGTCGGTGCGACCGTGGTCATCGGGAATCGACCGTGACCGTGTTGGTGGAGGTTCTGAGCCAGGGTTTCAGCCCGGGACAGGTCTCGATTCAGGATCTGGAGCTGGAATCCCGTGAGCCACGGGGCAACGGCATGGGCGAGTTCCCCGGCTCCGACCAGCAGCAACGGTTTCCCATGAGGCGCCGCGACAGGATGGAGGAGGCGGCGGACGAGGCGGCCATACGAGGGCCCTCCGACATCCGACAAATGTTGGGCGCGGATCTCCTTGGTGTCTTCGAAGAGGCGTTGGAGCCAGGGGAAATGTGCGCCGTGGGGCGCCCAGGCCTGTTTAACCTGTCCGAAGATGTTGGTTTCGCCCTGGAGCCGGCTCTCAAGCCCGGTCGTGACACGGAGGAGGAAGCGGTAGGCCTCTTCTCCGGCGAATTGATCCACGCCGGGGGTGGGGCCCACGGGTTCCGGCGACCGCAAAACGCAGATCCAGCGCTGGCAGGTGTCCAGAATCAGGGTGGGGCCGGAGCTTTGGGGAACCGGAGGCAGAGCTCCTGGAAACTCCGAGCCCTTGCGTTGATGAAGGACAGTCAGCCCGCGCAGCATGAGGAAACCTTACCGTGGCGGGCCGAATGTGTGTCATGAAACTGTCACAGCGTGTGGATTGTTGAATCCGAGGGGGATACGCACGGTGAAGGTAATTCCAGAGCTGGGATCGCTGACCGCCTGGAGGGTTCCCCCGTGGGCGTCGATGATGGCATGCGAACGGCGTTGGTCAGGAGATTGGTGAAAACCTGGCAGAGGCGATCGGGGTCGCCGTGGGCTTCGATCGAGCTGAGATTAGCTTCGATCTTGATGTTCCGCCGAGTGGCGAGCAGTTGGACGAGCTGGATGCACGCCTGAAGCCGCTCGCTGAGATCGAATTGCGTGCACTCCAGACGTTCCTGACCGGCGTCGAGGCGAGCCAGTTCGAGCAGGGATTGGGTCAGGCGCCGCATTTGTTGGGCGGCACCGAGGCAGGTCTCGACCGTTTCCCGATATTCGCCGGCGGAACGTTCACGGGCGAGGATGGCGACCCGTGACTCGAGTTCTTCGTCGATCGATTCGAACAGATTGATCCGATGGAGTTGGTAAGCGGTCACTCCGAATCCGGTCAGGACACACGCCAGAAGAAAAGCCAGCCACAGCAGCAGCCTTACCCGGATCGATTTGATGAACAGCGGCGGTTTCACGTTTCGATGCAGTACCCCTGACCCCGCCGGGTCAGGATGAGGTCCGCGCCCAGTTTCTTGCGGATACTGAAGATATGGACGTCCACGAGGTTGGAGAGCGTGTCATCGGTCTCGTCAAAGAGGTGTTCGTAAAGCGCGGATCGGCTGACCACCGATCCACGATGAAGGGCGAGGTACTCCAGGATGGCGTACTCGCGGGCCGTCATGGAGACGGGTTGCCCTGAACGGCTAACCGTGCGGGAACGGGTGTCGATGACAACGTCCCGGACACTGAGGTCGGGTCGGGGTTGGCCCGCGGCGCAGCGTAGAAGGGCTCGGAGGCGGGCGAGCAGTTCCTGAAGATCGAAGGGCTTGATGAGGTAATCGTCGGCGCCGTTATCGAGCCCGCGGACGCGATCCTGGGGGGCGTCCCGGGCGGTGAGCATCAGGACCGGGGTGCGCTTGCATTTTCGAAGCCGGGCGAGGATTTCCCAGCCGTCGATGCCGGGAAGCATGACGTCGAGCACGATGCCGAAAGAACCGGAGGAGCTGACCGAAGGATCGGGTCCTGGACTGCTCGAGAACGCGTGGTGAGGTCGTCGAGGTTGATGACTTGGCGGGCCGAATCCGCGCAGTGCTGGAGCAGCGAACTCTTGCCCACCTGTCGCGGTCCCAGGATGAGCCAGACGGGAAAGAATTCGAGGGCCGGTGAATTTCCTCGAAAAAGCGTCTCGAAGTCAGATCGAACCTATGACTTACACCGACCTCATTTCACCGGGATGGGGCGGCGGTTCTCGGGAGGTAGGCTTTCGACTAACTGATTCGGGAGGCCTGGGCGTTTGAGCAGACGGAAGGCGTCATACAGTCGGCCGGTGGCGGTGCGGGCTTCGAAACGCAGTTGATCACCTTCGACTGAAATGACCTGAAACAGCTGGGTATCCTCGGCGCGGCGGACCGCCCAGTCGGTAGGGAGGATAGTGGGCAGGGCCCAGATCGGTTTCGAGGAGTTCCGTGACGGCGACGCATGGGTTGGTGGCGGACTGCGGACCATCGGAGGCGGGCGCGATCTGGGCGATGGCCCGGGTCACTTCGGTGCTGGTGCGCCAGGTGGCCGCCTGCGTGGTTGCCGGGTCATCCGTCCAGGTCAGCACGATGCGATCAGGCAGGGCCGAAGGCCGGTGGACATCCTCGACGCGGGCTCGCTTCGGGGTAATGGTCGGGTGCGGTTCGTCGTGAGCGGCCGCCAGGAAGGAGACCGCCGCCAGGAACAGCGTGAGGGGCAAGAAATTCATGGGTGTCAGCAGATACCCGATTTGTCACAGCAATGTGGTGTTCAGGAAACTGCCAAGTGAAGTCCTGGGCGGAGTCGACACCCCCCGGGAATCCGGCCACCAGAAATCCGGAATGGATCGCCTGGAGTCAAGCACCTAGGGGTCATGAGAACTTCCAAGTCTTCACCCCCCTCGATCCAAGCCGCTGCCTCGCGCAGCGCGGAGATCATCTCGTACATGGCCTCCCCGCGCCCGCTGCGGATCCACGGCCGGTGGGTGGAGGCCGCTTCCGGGCGGACCTTCGTCTCCTTCAACCCCGCGACCGGCGACGTTCTGGCCCGCGTTGCGGAAGCCGACGTCGAGGACGTGGATCGGGCCGTCTCTGCCGCGACTCGAGCGTTGAACGGAGTGTGGGAGGGTCTGACGCCCGCCGACCGGGCCGGGTTGTTGTGGCGGTTCGCCGCTTACGACCAGCCTGGAAATGCTGGCCGCTATCACCCCCTTTCGAAACCAAGCGGTGGATGTCGCAGGACTTGGGCGCGATGCGTGGCACGATCCCGGAGAAGGAACCGCTCCGGCCGAGCACGCGGATTCTGTCTCACTGAGTACAACAACAACGTCGAGTGTCGACGTTTGACCCCATTCCTCCCTTTGCCCGTCTTCGGCGGGTGACTTGCTGAACAGTTACGAATCTGGGACCTACTGCGACACATCAAATGCAGGGCTCAACCGGAGAACCTCGATCAGACGATCGGTTCGGAGATTGGCGCCCAAGGAGTCAAGATGATGATCAGTATCAAAGAACCGGTTCGTAGGATAGACGTGGTCCAGCGGAGAGTCCAAGACAACCAAGTGGGGAATTTCTCTTAGCCTTTTGTCTAAGAGTAGCGCGATCTCCGGTTCATTATTTATCGCTTCCTCGGGTCGGGGTGGGAACGACCACATCACAATTATCCCTCGTGCCGTGAGATCATCTACTTCGCGCGATAGAAAAGCACACAACGAAGGATGAGGGTAATTAATGGCGCTGGCGACGATGTGTCCGGGGTGGACTGGAATGCGCCTGCCCTCGGCTTCCAACGTCCGGTGGGCGACAAAATCGCCCCATTCATTGAAACCACGTCGCATCGATGGATTTCGTTCTGCCAGAGGATGGTTTCGATTCCGTTTGAATAGATTGGCCAGAGCACGCCTTGCAATTGCACCCAGGATTCGATGACCACGATCGAGCACAATCCGACGAAAATGCACGCGGGAAAGATCCAAAAATCCCGCCGGACGAAACACAATCACTTGCTCCAATAGATTTGGGTCGAAGCCCACCCCACTCCCACCCCGAAAGCCCCGAGAAAAGTGTTCGTACTCAAAGCTAAGTACGAGAATGTCGCCCGGGTAAAGCTTTCTTCGGACTTCGGAAAGCATGAATTCCATACCCAATCCCGCAGCCAGTCCCATGTTCACGACGGGTCGCGAAAAAGCGGCAACCACACGTTCAGAAGAGAATCCAAAGGCAGCGCTGGATCCGCCGACGAGTACGATCTTTCCACGGTCAGCTTGACGGAGTCTCTCATGTTTCACGCTAGTCTCGGCCAGAAAATTGTTTGAATCCGTCGTCGAGTAAAACAAAAGCGCTAACGAGAAAAGGCAGATCTGAAAAGAAGTAAAAATACATAGTCGAAGAATAAATGTCTTCACAGAATTAAAACTGAAAATAAACAAACTCGGTTGAACGCTTTGTGCCAAATAGTAGGATCATCCACACTACCCCGGAGTAGCCCGCCCATCTGATCGTGCGCGGAAGGCATTCCCATGCCACCGGGTTCCAGCGCCGCCGCCCCAGCCATTCTACGAGGACAAAAGTGCCCAATACCATCATCCAAATACCATGAACGTGGAGTAAGCTCCCGATGGCTTTAAAGGCCGCTCCGTCGAGCCATCCCAAGGTCAGTCTCCGGAAAATCAGTACTGCTTCACCAATGTCGTGAGCTCGAAACAGTATCCACCCAAGGCAAACGAAGGCAAACGTAAGAAGCCCCTGGATGATCGCAGAAATGATGGAATGCCTTTCCGTAACAGGCAATGTATCAGCGTTGCTGGTCGCTGCTGGATCTGTCGAGGACATGAGATAAGATTCTGGGCCAGACCATCGAAGAGATTTGGGCCAACGAGAATGCCGTCTGATGGAGCGCCACAGATGGACAAATGCAACGCCGAGTCCATGCAGTCCACCCCATGCCACAAAGCGCCAATCTGCGCCATGCCAAAGACCACTGATAAGAAAAGTGAGCAGAATTGAACGGAGGGCCAGACAGGGTGTCCCACGACTGCCGCCGAGCGGTATGAATATGTAGTCACGCATCCAACTGGAAAGGGTGACGTGCCATCGGCGCCAGAACTCAATCGGACTGCGCGAAAAATACGGGTAGATGAAATTGCGGGAAAGTGTGATTCCAAACAAATGGCCTAGACCCGCAGCGATGTCGGAGTATCCCGAAAAATCGGCGTATATCTGAAACGCGAATGCCATAGTGGCCCATGCGAGTTCAGGGGCTGATGCGAGTGCCGCCCGGCTGTAAACATCGTCAACGACAGCCCCAAGGTTATCGGCAAGGATCATCTTCTTAGCGAACCCCCATAGGAGCAAGTGGCAACCAGTCACTGCTGCCCGCCGTTCAAAAATGCGGACTCGGCCAAATTGTGGGAGCAGATCGCGAGCACGTTCTATTGGCCCAGCTACCAGCTGCGGAAAGAAGGAAACGAATGTCAGGTACTCGATGACGCTCTGGGTGGCACGCACTTCCCTGCGATACACGTCGATCGCATAGCTCATACTCTGAAACGTGTAAAAGCTGATACCGACAGGTAGAATCACATTGCGACTGGTGGTGTTGATATCCACGCCTAACCCACTTAGGGCAATAGCTAGGCTGTCAATGAAGAAATTGTAGTATTTGAAGTAGGCCAAGACGCCAATGTGCGTGGAGACAGAAAGAATCAACAATGCCCGGCGGGTCGAATCGACTGATGTTCGCTCAATTAAAATTGCAATGAAATAGTCCAACAACGACGTCGCTAGGATCAATCCACAGAACCGCCAATCCCACCAGCCGTAGAACACATAACTGGCGACCAAAAGAATCGCGTTTTGCCAATGTCGATTTGCACAGAACCAGTGCAAGCCAAAGACAATAGGAACAAACAGAAAGAATATGACGGAAGCAAACGACATTCCTAACGGGGTGTTGCCTGATACCGATGGGGCGAATAAATTATTGTGACGCGGTGGTTCCGGGTGCTCCAGGTGATTAATTAGTAACTAGTTGGAATTGTTTTTTTAGTGTCCAAGGCACAGTGGGCAATCCGAAGGATGTGTTCAATATCAAAATCTTGCTCTGTAGCAGAATCTGTGGATGAAATCGGCAAGCCCGAGAGAGCCGTAGGAAGGGGTCCGGAGACGAGATGGCGGCCTTCGGCCGGGTGTTGTATGAGTTTATCGGTTTGGGCCATGAATTCTGGAGGCATCCCGGACCGAGGTTTGCCCAGCCCGGGATGGGATGCGAAACCGCATTCCACGGGCGGGTGGGCGCTCGGGTTGCAGTCCTGCGCCAATCACGTGGAGTGAATGCTTGATGACGTACGGATCTGGACGCGGGTGCGGAGTCCCAGGGAGATTGCTGTCGGCGTATCCTGCCCTTTGAGTGGACCCCCAGGTATCCCTTGCGGCCCACTGGACGTTCGATGAAGAGGCCTGCGGCGACGCGGCAGGAGGGAGCCACCATGTCACGGCCCGTGGAAACGCGGTCCCTTCCATGACGCAGATTCCCTCCATCTCGACGGCGTGCGGCCCCCCCATCGAACTGGTGCCAACAATGGGCCAATCCTTAGGGGCGCGACGGCTCAAGGTAAGACTCGGCGGATGGACCAACCGGCCCGTCGCGATTCAGGATTCGAGCGCTCTGCGTCACTGGAGATTCCTTCTGGTCACCAACTTCCTTGAATTCGAACAGCGACTCCGCGCTTACCGATCCCGCCTTTATCCAGTTCGGCATGCTCCGCGTTATGAGTCAGGCCACCAGTGGGCGGGACTTCCTTCAACAGTGCGCCGAACTGCCCGGCCAGGATCGCGCCCGCTCTACATTCCTCGATGCTCTCCATTCCAAGCGTCGAAAGGGAATCCTCGCCGAACTTCATGCCGCGCTCGTCACTCGCTGTGGTGTTAAACCCATCGACACGGGCGCCGATCTCCTGCCGAGGTGGCGCGCGAAATCCATGGGCATGTCTTCGCGCTGACGCACAACTTGTTGGTGCTCCTTCGCGACAATCTCTATTTCTGAGTCGGCCCGGACACCGTTCCGCCTCACCTTTGTGACATTTTTGGAACTGGCTTCATTTCACTTGTCAGAAATGACTGCATGGCCTTTGGTGGAGTTATGCCGGAAAAGGGAACTCGCTCCTGCGTGAAGGCCTCATGGTTGGGTCTCCGCCGTGCTCCGAAAAGGCAAGGATCCCCCACCTCCCCGTGCGAATCCACGCCCGCATTGTTTGTTCTCGAAACATGGCTGCTCATTGCCCTTCTTTTCGAGGTGCCGTCCGGAAGGGCCGCTGAACCAGTGCTTCAATTCACGCGCACCGGTCTCCACGAGAACGTGATCGAAGCCCTGGTTCCGAGAATGGATCCGTTGACAGGCCGTGAAACCGCGGCGAGCCAGCACTACACACAAGTCGAAGACGGCCTGAACTACTGGGACACAGAGATACGGTCGTTCGCCGAATCACGTGAAGTGATCGAGAGCACGCCGACCGGAGCGGCCGCGTTGAAGGGACAGCATCGCGTGCTCTTCTCCTCCGACGTCAATGACCCGCAAGGCTCGGTTGATTTCGAGGTCCACACGGAGTTTTCGATCCTCCAAAACCGGAGAAGCGAGTCGAGATACTCTAGTCCCTGGACGATCCCGAGGTTCGTGCCCGGGTGGCGGAACCGGATTGGATCGACGAGGAATTGGACTTCGGCGCCAACCGGATCGGGGAAGGACGTGCCTTCGCATGGTCCGACCGCGAGGTTTCCCAACTCAGACGGTATCATCCCGATCCCGATGTCCGGATCGAACACTCTCTCAAGCAGGCAACTCTGGGCGGACCATGGAATCCCGCCGCCCCATGATGGTCTCCACGCAGCCTCTTTCGCCCGAACCGGGCGTCGTTCTCGACTGGCAGAGCGTGACCTCCGGGACAAGCCGAACCTTCCACGGGGGTGAGACCTATTATGTCAGCGGGACGGCCTCGTTTACGGGGACGGTTGCCTTCGACGGCGGAACCGTTGTCAAGTAGGCGCCCGCCGCCGGTTCAGTTCAGCCGAAGGTCGTCGTCACCTCCAGCGCCACCCTGGTCTGCCCGACCAACCACTATCGCCCCGTGGTCTTCACCGCCGTCGATGACGACAGCGTTGGTTCGGTGGTCTGGGGATACTCGGACGGCGTTGTGGGGCCCGGCGACTACTTTGGATCGACGATGCTGGAGGTGAACTTGAAGTCGCCGCTGCTGCAACAGATGCGTTTCTCCCACGCCACCAACGCCCTCCACTTTCCGGCGAAGTCCGGAGCCCGCACGCTCCGGAACATTCAATTCGCCCATTGCATCAGAGCCATCGTCACCGAAGCCGACGGTAACTCCCCCATCACCGAAATCCGGCTCAACAACGTCCTGTTCAGCGGCATCTCCAACGGAGTGTTCACGTCCGGAATCGATTCCCTGGCGGTGCGCGCGGAACACTTGACCGTCAGTCAGTGCGCCGGCGGCTTTGTGGTCCTCCCGTCGAACTCCTACGCCGGGGACTTCATCGCAACCAATTCAAGGCGAAGTCAGGAACCACCTTCAAGAGTGTGGGAACGCCCACTCAACCCGTGTTCATCGTCTTCTACAACACCGTGCAGGAGAGCGCCGCCGGAGTCCGCAGCCGCACGGTGCCGGACGATTTCACGGCCATGAGTTTCCGCACCGATTCGATCGGAATGTCCTTCGAATTCACCCGCTTCAGCGCTCTCCACACCCATTCCGAGGAGAAGTTTTTCAATAGCTACGACCTGGACTTCATGCCGGAAGGCGCCTACGTCGGTCCCATGAGCCTCTCGCTCCGCCACTGCGAGGCGTCCGGAGGCGGTTCGACGCGCCTCTTCGAGGGCTACCACTACGTTGGCACCCATGACGGCGGCCAACCGCTGGATACGGACAACGATCAGGCCCCGAATTACCTCGAAGACGCGGACGGCGACGGCGTTCAGGACGCGAACGAAACCTCATTGACCGACGTGGACACCGATTACGACGGGCGTAGTGACTCGGAGGAGGTTGTCGAAGGTACCAACCCATTGAATCCAGGGGATAAGATGCCAACTCGGATTGCCCATCTCCGATTTAATAGTTCGGACCTCAAAGGCGAGGAAGGGCAAATCCCTCTCGCCACCAATGGAGTTCAGTGGGTTTCGAGCTTCGACGGCAGCGCAGTCCAGTTCACGACTGCCGGCGCCGGACTCAGGTACCGGTGCGTGGAAGCGACGGGAAAGGCCAACCTGACCTTGAGCAATGGCAGTGTTCGGCTCCGCTTCAAGCCCAGCTGGACAAGCCCCATCGCGGGAGGAGGTTCCGGTTCCGGCGCATCCGAAGCCTATCTCCTCAACGTCGGCGACAGGCTTGGGAATCCGTCCGCCGGCTACTTTGAGTTCTTCATCACGCAGAATGGAAATACCTTGTACGCCAGGAGTTCGTCGGGCAGCCAGACGGCACAGTCCTCCAGTCTGGTGCTTACCAACAATCCGTTCCTCAACGGCCAATAGTCCGAGATTCTCATCAATCTCTACGATAGCGGGATCATGATATGGAAGGATGGAGAACTGGAAGTGGGAACCACGAACCACTATGTTCCCACTCCTTCCGCCCGGGTTGCGGGCCTGACCGTGGGAGGCTATCCAAACGATTCGACCGGGGACCGGCTGTGCAAGGGCGCGATTGATGAGATCGAGTGTTTTGCCAGCCGCCTCGGCTCCTTCAGCACCTATGCCGGCGGCAATACGGCCTATGCGGAAGCGTTGGAGAACCCGCCCGCCATCCGTCTACACTGGAGACGCTCTCCGGAGTACGATTTAACAAGGATAGAAAGGCGGCTGAACGGCTCCACCAACGGATGGACGGTGCTCAATAGCGGAAATCCGACAACTTCGCTTCAGTTCACGGACTCCGCCATCGCCCTCGGCTCCATTTATGACTATCGGCTCCTTGAGTTTTCGTCTTTCGATCTACTACAAGCTTCCTGGGGCCATACGGGCTCATCACCAGCACGAATGGCATTATGGCCTGCTCCCATTTGGATCCTGGCGCCCGAACGGTGACTCCGGGCTTACCGATCCCGCCTTTATCCAGTTTGGCGTGCTCCGCGTTATGAGTCAGGCCACCAGTGGGCGGGACATCCTTCAACAGTGCGCCGAACTGCCCGGTCAGGATCCCGCCCGTTCTATATTCTTTGATGCTCTCCATTCCAAACGTCGAAAGGGAATCCTCGCCGAACTCAATGCCGTACTCGTCACTCGCTGTAGTGTTAAACCCATCGCCCCGGGCGCCGATTTCCTGCCGAGGTGGCGCGCGAAATCCATGGGCATGTCTTCGCGCTGACCCACAACTTGTTGGTGCTCCTTCGCGGCAACCTCCATATCTAAGTCGGCCCAGGCACCGTTCCCCCCCTTTGGGCACGCCCTTCGTTGGCTTGGCCGTCACAGCCCGCTGCAGGGATGCTCCGGCCTCGCCGTTTCGGGCGCGTCTAACTCCCCCCGAAGGCCCCCACCCACTTTCAGACAGGCTCCAAGGACAGGAACGAGTGACAGGCTTTGGCCTTGGCCCGTGTACGCCCTTCGGCCATGCTGCCTAGCACCGTGAAACGACCCGCCTCCACCGGTCCTCGCCGCGCCCTGACGCGTACGATTCCCTGGGTGGGTGGGGCGCTTTCCTTCCTGTTCCTGGCCGCCCTGCTGCTGGCGCCACGGTTGGACGCGGCCGAACCGTCGCCCTCCTCGCTGCCGGAGCCGATGCGGTCGTTCGCCACCCAATACTGCCTCGGCTGTCACGACGCCGACGTGCAGAAAGGCGGGTTGAACTTGTTGCCTATCCTCGGGAATGAGATCTCCCGCCATCCGCCAGAATGGGAAAAGGTCGTTCGCAAACTGCGCGCACATCAAATGCCGCCGCGCGGGAAAGAGCAACCAGGCGAGCTGGCCTGCGAGGCGTTTCTCGCGAGTCTGACCTCCGCACTCGATCGCGAAGCAGCCCGGAATCCAAATCCCGGCCGCACCGAAACCTTCCGTCGGCTCACCCGCGCCGAATATCAGAACGCCATCCGCGACTTGCTCGAGCTGGAAATCGACGCGACGGCGTTGTTGCCCAAGGACGAGGCCAGCCATGGTTTTGACAACGTGACGGTCGGCGAACTCTCACCGACGCTCCTGAGTCGGTACCTCACCGCCGCGGAGAAGATCAGCCGGCTCGCCATCGGCTCCCCGCAACGCCAGCCGGGTGGGGACACGTTTCGCGTTCGTCCCGATCTCACCCAGGAGGAACATGTCGATGGCCTTCCGTTGGGAACCCGCGGCGGGATGCAGTTGGATCATACCTTTCCGCGCGACGCCGAGTACGAGATCCAGGTGCGACTCACGCGCGACCGCAACGAGGAGGTCGAAGGTCTGCGGGAATCGCACGAGGTGGTCGTGCTCCTGGATCGCGAGCCGATCCGCCGGTGGACCGTGGCGCCGCCCGCGGGAGATCGGAACTTCGAGAAGGTCGATGCGCACCTGACAGCCCGGGTGCCGGTGAAGGCCGGACCGCATCGGCTCGGCGTGACGTTCCTCAAGAATCCGTCCTCGCTGCTCGAGACCCGGCGCCAGCCTTACCTCGCGCATTACAACATGCACCGCCACCCGCGCCTGACGCCGGCCATCTACCAGGTCTCGGTCAACGGCCCGTACGACGCGACGACCGGAGGAGACACGCCCAGTCGCCGACGGATCTTCGTGGTCCGTCCCTCGAAGCCATCCGAAGAAGATGCCTGCGCCGAGCAGATTCTTTCACGGCTCATGCGTCATGCCCTCCGGCGCCCCATCGACAGCGTCGACCTGGAGAAGCCAATGGCCTTTTATCGTCGGGCGAAGGCCGGGAGCGGTTTCGAGGCGGGAATCGAAGCCGCCTTGAGCGCGGTGCTGGTTCACCCGGAGTTCCTGTTCCGGATCGAAATCGATCCCGCGGACGTTGCACCCGGAACCGTGTATCGCGTCAGCGACCTCGCGCTCGCCTCGCGACTCTCGTTCTTTCTTTGGGGCAGCATTCCCGATGAGGAGCTGCTCGCGACCGCCGAGCGCGGAGTTCTGCACCAGCCGCGGGTGCTGGAAGAGCAGGTCCGACGCCTGTTGGCCGACGGACGCGCCGGGAATCTCGCCCGTAATTTCGCCGGGCAGTGGCTGCATCTGCGAAACCTCGAGTCGTTCACTCCCGACCTTCGGCTCTTCCCCGACTTTGACGACAACCTGCGCCAGGCTTTCCGCCGCGAAACCGAGCTGCATTTCGAGAGCGTTCTGCGCGAGGACCGAAGCGTGCTGGACCTGCTTCAGACCGATCGCACCTTCGTGAACGAGCGACTCGCGAAGCACTACGGGATCCCGCACGTCTATGGCAGCCAGTTCCGCCGCGTCACGCTGGCCCCGGACAGCCAGCGCGGGGGGCTGCTCCGGCAAGGCAGTGTGCTCACCGTGACCTCCTATGCCACGCGGACTTCGCCGGTGATTCGCGGGAATTGGATTCTTGGCAATCTCCTGGGCATCCCGCTGCCGCCGCCGCCTCCCAACGTGCCCACTCTGAAGGAGACCACTGTCTTGGACTCGCTGAGCCTCCGTGCGCGGCTCGCCGAACATCGCTCGAACCCAGCTTGCGCCAGCTGCCATGACCTCATGGACCCGGTCGGGTTCGCCCTGGAGAATTTTGATGCCATCGGCCGCTGGCGCGACGCCGAGGACGGCGAGCACGTTGACGTTGCCGGCGGTCTGCCGGACGGCCGCACCTTTTCTGGCGTGTCCGGCCTCGAGGCCGGCCTGCTGGGGCATCCCGACCTGTTTGTTGGCACGCTGACGGAAAAGTTGCTCACCTTCGCCCTCGGCCGCGGCGTGGAACCCGGCGACGCACCCGCCATCCGCCACGTCGTTCGCGAAGTGTCCGCGAAGGACTATCGTTTCTCCGCCATCATCCTGGAAATCGTCCGCAGCCCGCCATTCACCCAGAGGAAGACCCTATGAAATTCATCACGAAAAAGTGCCTGCCACGCCGGACATTCCTGCGCGGCGTGGGAGCGACGCTCGCGTTGCCGCTGCTCGAGGCCATGGTGCCCGCCGCGACGCCTCTCGCACGCACAGCCGCCAACCCGGTCCGGCGACTCGGCTTCGTGTTCATGCCGATGGGCTGCGACCAAAGTCGATGGACTCCTCCGGGCGACACGCTCGACGCGCTTTCACCCATTCTCAGTTCGCTCGCCCCCGTTCGGGAGCACGTCACGGTCCTCACCAATCTCGAGTTGCAGAACGCGTACCCCGGCAGCCATGCCACTTCCAATGCCGCCTTTCTGAGTGCGGCCAAGGCGAAGCTGACCGAAAGCACGGACTACCACCTCGGAACCACGGTCGACCAGATCGCGGCGCAGCACATCGGTCACCAGACCCAGCTGCCTTCGCTGGAGTTGGCGATGGATTTCCTGCAGGTCGTGGGCCAGTGCGACAACGGCTACGCGTGCGTCTATCAGAACAATCTCTCGTGGTCGTCACCCACAACGCCGCTTCCGGCCGAGGCCCATCCGCGCATCGTCTTCGAGAGCCTCTTCGGCGAAGGCGGCAGTCCCGAGGAGCGTCGCGCCACCCTCCGGAAGCGGGCGAGCCTGGTGGACGCCTTCCACGACGATCTGGCCCGACTGCAACGCCGCCTCGGGCCCGGGGATCGCGCCCGTCTCGGCCACTACCTCGATTCCGTCCGCGAAGTCGAACGCCGCATTCAGAGGGCCGAAGCCGACACGAAGGACATCCCGTTGCCGGACCTGGATCGTCCGGTGGGTGTGCCGGCCGCTTACGCGGATCACGCGCGGTTGATGTTCGATTTGCAATGGCTGGCTCTTCAGGGCGATGTCACCCGCGTTGTCACGTTCCAGCTCGCCCGCGAGACGAGCAATCGCACCTATCCGGAGATCGGCGTCCCGGATCCGCACCACCCGCTTTCACATCACGGCAATGACCCCGCCAAGATCGAGCGCATGGCAAAGATCAACCAGTTCCACGTCTCCCTGTTCGCCGAGTTCCTTGGGAAGTTGAAGGCCACGCCGGAAGGGAACGGCACCCTGCTCGACCATTCGCTGTTTCTCTACGGCAGCGGCATCGGGAATCCCAACGTCCACGACCACACCAACCTGCCCATCCTCGTCGCCGGTGGCACGGCGGCCGGCATGAAAGGGGGACGCCACCTCCGCTTCGCGAAACCGACTCCGCTGGCGAACCTCCACCTGACGCTCCTCGACAAGGTAGGTGTCCATCTCGATTCCTTCGCCGACAGCCGGGGCCGGGTGGACGAACTCTTTGAACCGCTCGGGGTATGAGCATGGCCGGGAAGCTTCCAATCTTCGGACCGATTCCAAGGCGCTTGCCTTCCGCGCGCGGTGGGTCGTGGCACCTGGCCGGCGCGGCCTGGCTCTTGGGCTTCCTCCTGATGGTGGAGGGCCGTCGAGTCGTCGCCAGCGATCCCGCGCCCCTGGCCGATGCCGCCGAAAGGTCCGAACACGCGATCGTCCATCGGTTGATGACACAACGCCTCGACGTCAACGCGCCCCAGGCCGATGGCATGACGGCCCTTCACTGGGCCGTTCAACTTGATGACCTCGAAATCGCCAAAGCCCTGGTCCAAGCCAGGGCGAACGTGTCGGCGACAAACCACTTCGGCGTCACCCCGCTTTCGCTGGCCTGTCAGAACGGGCGCACTGCGATGGTCGAGTTGCTCCTGGAACAGGGCGCCGATCCAAACACCACCCTGCGCGGCGGCGAAACCGCGTTGATGACCGCCGCCCGCACCGGACAACCAGGGCCGGTGCGCGCTTTGTTGGAGCATGGTGCCGACATGAACGCCAAGGAACGTCGAGGGCAGACCGCCCTGATGTGGGCGGCCGCGGAGGGACACGCCGAGGTCGTCGAACGGCTGATCCAAGCCGGCGCTGATGTTCAGGCCACGCTGCCGGATTCCGGCTTCACTCCTTGGTTTTTCGCCGTCCGCGAAGGTCACACACAAGTGGTTCGTACTCTGGTTAAGGCAGGCGTGGACGTTCAGGCCGTGATGGAGCCAGGAAGACGCGCCGCCAAAGGCCCGGCCAAAGGCACCAGCGCGTTGATCCTGGCGGTGGAGAACGGCCATTTCGATCTGGCTCTCGCGCTGGTGGAAATGGGCGCCGATCCGAACGACCAGCGGTCCGGCTTTGCCCCGCTCCATGGGATGAGCTGGGTGCGAAGGCCGAATCGAGGCGAGGACGATGGCGCGCCGCCGCCGCAGGGTTCGGGAACGACGGGCAGCCTCCAGTTCATACGGAGATTGGTCGAACGCGGCGCTGACGTGAATGCGCGGCTGACGAACGGCCGGGGCGCGCCGGCGTTATACAACAAACAGGGCGCGACCCCCTTTCTTATGGCCTCTGCCACCGCAGACCTCGCCTCTATGCGGTTGCTGGTCGAACTCGGCGCCGATCCGTCGCTGCCCAACGCCGACCACTGCACACCGCTGATCGCCACGTGCGGAAACGTCGTCGGGTCGGACGCCGCCAACGAGAAAGCCGGAGAGGAAACCGAGGTGCTCGAATCGGCTCGAATGCTTCTGAAACTCGGTGCGGACGTGAATGCCGTCGACGCCCATGGCGAGACCGCCATGCACGCCGCGGCATACAAGAATCTGCCGAAAGTGGTCCAATTCCTGGCCGACCATGGTGCCCGAATCGAGGTTTGGAACCGGAAAAATAGGTACGGTTGGACGCCGTTGATGATCGCCGAGGGGCACCGTCCGGGAAACTTCAAGCCATCCACGGAAACCATTGATGCTCTCCACCAGGTGATGAGGGCCGCAGGTTGGGTCCCGCCGACCGAGCAACCGCCGGTCGCCGCCCGAGCCGGCGATGCGACTCCCGTTGTCGAGCTCGGGAACGGGAAGTCTGTTCCCTGAGGTGACCCGACCTCGACGACCACGGACAAGCCCGGACACCGTTCCCCGCGGCTCTTTCTGAACGTCATGGCCAGGGAATGGACGGCTGGACCATGATGATCCTCAGAGCGCCCGGTTGGCGAAAGAGTCGGGATACCGGAAGCAAGGATGTCGGGTGGACCGCGTTCGGAAAAATCGGAATTGCTGGTTAGGATGTCTGGGCCATGCTCATCGGCATGCCTCATGTCATTGTTCGACCGGACGGTTGGTTGCCGGACAAGGCGGTGACCCCTGAAGGGGTTTTTGTGAACCGACGCCGGTTCGTTCAGCAGCTCGGCTTGGCAGGTGCAGGTCTGGTGGGAAGTCGATTCCCCTCGTTGGCCGCCGAAGCGGATCCATACGCGAGGGGCTATCCGCATCCCCGGAGCAAGGACTTCAACCCGACCATGGCGTTGACCGACGAAAAGGTGGCGTCGACGTACAACAACTTCTACGAGTTCACCCTGCGCAAGGACGTGCACCGGCACGTCACGAAGTTCCACACCGCGCCGTGGAAGATCGAGATTGGCGGATTGGTGGAAAAACCGATGTCGATCGACGCAGCGGAGTTGATGTCGACGATGCCGCTGGAGGAGCGGGTCTACCGGTTCCGATGTGTGGAGGCATGGGCGATGGTGGTGCCCTGGACGGGGTTTTCGTTTTCGAAAGTAGTGGCGCTGGTTCAGCCGAAGGCGGAGGCGAAGTTTGTACGATTCATTACGGCGTCGAAGCCGGACCAGATGCCGGGAATTGGCGAGAACCCGGAGTATCCATGGCCGTACTTCGAGGGATTGCGGATGGATGAAGCGATGCATCCGCTGACGCTGATGGCGACCGGTGTGTACGGAAAACCGTTGGCCAAGCAGTTCGGTGCGCCGGTTCGTTTGGTGGTGCCGTGGAAGTACGGCTACAAGAGCCCGAAGAGCATCGTGAAGATCGAGTTTGTGGCGCAGCAGCCGA
>Ga0105046_10000230_pt1 | contig 72352 bp, 61 predicted proteins | sample MAT03_FD_78385 | JGI IMG/M metagenome (GOLD analysis project Ga0105046, IMG submission 78385) | Freshwater microbial communities from Lake Fryxell liftoff mats and glacier meltwater in Antarctica - MAT-03 (megahit assembly) | ecosystem: Environmental > Aquatic > Freshwater > Ice > Liftoff...
GGAAACGAAACGTGTGACGATCGCGATCAAACGCCGGGCGATGGTTGTGATGGAAACTGCCAGGCGGAGCGCGGTTGGACCTGTCCATCAGGCGGCATCTGTCGCGCCACGCTTTGTGGCGATGGCATCGCCGTTGACTTTGAGGAATGCGACGACGGCGGCAGCAATGCCCCGGGCTGCAGCGCCACCTGTCGGCTGGAGCCGGGCTACAAGTGTGGGACCAACGCGCAGAATCCGACCGGGCCGCAAATTTGCGGCACTACCTCGTGTGGCGACGGCATTCGAGAGGGCACCGAACGATGTGACCAAGGCAACAACGACCTGGGCGATGGTTGTACGCCGCTTTGTACGCTGGAGCCGATTTGTACGTCGCTCGGCTGTTCGTCGAGTTGTGGAGACGGCATCAAGTTTGACAGCGAGGCTTGCGACGACGGCAATACCCAGTCGGGTGACGGTTGCTCGGCGGCCTGTGTCGTGGAAGCGGGCTTTACCTGTTCGGTGCCCGCGAACGATCCGAACGTGCTGCGATTGCCGATCGTTTATCGCGACTTTAGTGCAGGCGCACCTTACGGTACTGGGCATCCCGACATGGAGTGGCCGTGGGGCGTATGGGGGGGCACCACCGGGGGAATTCGTACCGGGATGGCGCGAGTGGCCATTGGCACCGCAGCCGATACGACGACCGGCGGCGCATCTCTGCGAGGGAAGCCCGTGTTTTTCCCCTCCGGAAATGCCTGTGTGAATGTGGCGGTCCGAAACAACATCACTTATTGCTGGTACACCGTCCGAGACGCGGCGAGCTTCGGACAGTGGTACCGAGACGTACAGGGAGTAAACGTAACACGAGTTCGAACACTCGATCTCAATCGCAGTGGAAACGGTTTTGTGTTTGACAGCGACACCGATATGCCCGATGGATTCTTCCCGCTCGACGATCTGGGAACAACGGGAACGGATTGTGATGGGACACCCCACAACTTCCACTTCACCTCCGAGGTTCGCTATTGGTTCAGGTACAACCCCGCAGCCAATGCCCGACTCGAGTTTTCGGGCGACGACGACGTTTGGGTTTTCGTCAACGGGAAGCTGGCGGTGGACATCGGTGGTGTCCATGCGCGCGAAGTGGGCTCGGTGACGCTCAATGCGGCCGCTGGCACCAATTTCGGCCTCATATCCGATCAGGTTTATGAGATCGTTGTATTCCAGGCGGAGCGCAACCAGTGCGGATCGAACTACAAGTTGACGCTTGAGAACTTCTTTCTGAAGGGATCGACCTGCGTCAGCAGGTGCGGCGATGGCGTTGCGACCCGCGACGAGGCCTGCGACCTTGGCAGCGCAAATAACATGGGTGCTTACGGAACTTGCAATGCGAACTGTACTTTGCCCGCGCGCTGTGGCGACAACACCGTGCAATCGGGTCAAGGCGAACAATGCGACAACGGAACCAATCTCGCCACCTACGGAGGCGTTCAGAACGTATGCGGTCCTGGCTGCAAGTGGGCTCCACGCTGTGGCGACGGCATGGTCGATGGTTCACGTGGCGAAGCCTGTGACCAAGGGGTCGACAATGGCAAGGGCTACGGATACTGCACAGCGGCCTGCCAAATTGGACCCCGCTGTGGCGATGGTGCCACGACCAACGGTGAACAATGTGATGAGAGCGTTGCCAACGGAACCTCGCAGAGCGCCTGCACGGCGACGTGCACGAAGAAGTGTGGCAACGGGACACTCGATGGTGGTGAACAGTGTGACAAGGGCGCGGCTGAAAACACTGGCGGTTACGGCAAGTGCAAGGCCGACTGCTCGTTCGGTCCTCGCTGCGGCGACGGTGTTCCACAGCCGCAGAACAACGAAGCGTGTGACGATGGCCGGAACGATGGCAGCTACGGGGCCTGTGCGCCGAACTGCGTACTCGGTCCCCGTTGCGGAGATATGATGGTGCAGACACCCGCGGGCGAAATCTGTGACAAAGGGGCTGCCAATAACTCCAGCGTTTATGGTCCCAACCTGTGCACAACGCAGTGTCGTCCGGCGCCTTTCTGCGGAAACAAAGCCGTGGACGTGGCTCAAGGCGAAGTGTGTGACGACGGCGTTAACAGTGGTCTTGCGGGCTCGTGCACAACCGATTGCAAGGCATGGGTCGCGCTGCCAACCTGTGGTGACGCCAAGATGGATCTCGGAGAACAGTGCGACTCAGGTCAGGGTGTCAACGGATCGGCGGGGAGTACCTGCGATGGGCGTTGCCGCCTCAAGTGCGGGAACGGATTTGTCGACAGCGGCGAAGAATGCGACGACGGCAAGAACGACGGTGCCTACGGAACCTGCACCAACCTGTGCAAATTTGCACCCTACTGCGGTGACGGTAGCAAAGCAGGCCCGGAGGATTGCGATCGCGGCAATCAAAACGCCGTCGATCCCTACGGCAAGGATTTGTGCACCAGGCAGTGCACCGATGCGCCGTACTGCGGTGACGGGCGCATTGCTGCCAGCAAGGGTGAAACGTGTGACGGTCAGGTCGGATGCGATCGTGCAACCTGCCGATGGATTGGCATCGACTAGACCCAGCCGCCTTCGGTTATTTGTAGAATTTCGGCACCGACTTGCAGCTCTCCGGCAGAGCAATGGCGAAATCGCCACAAATACAAGACGATTTTCGATGTTCTGCGTTTTACCGGTTCGGCTCGCTTTGTATGAATGGTAAGCTTCGGCTCCATTCGGGGAGTCAAACCATGAGCAAAAACATCACCCATACAAGTGAAATGAAAACCGTGACCGGCAGCGCGGTCAAAGCCTTCGCCGAGGCCGCCCTCGATCAGGGAAAGGGGCTGCTTCGTCTGCTTCCCTGCTGGGTTCCGCGGTCATTCCTGCAACCGGGTTTGCGTTTGAAGTTGGATCCAAGGGACACCTATGCGTTTGGCCTTGATCGCGGGGGCATTGATGAGCGTTGGTTTGCCTCCACGACGGAGGCGATGAACGACAATCGTGTACACGATGAGGGTTTGAGCTACGTCGCGCTGGGCGCCGAACGTGCGACGCTTCGCGATGTTGTCGCGGAATTGGGCACCGATGCCGTCGGTCCGGATCTTTGGCAGCGGCACAAGCGCTGGCCGGTCTATTCCAAGTTCTTCGACAACATGGGTCCGATTCCGCACCACATGCACCACAGCTTCGAGCAGGCAGCGAAGGTGGGACAAGAAGGCAAGCCCGAAGGGTATTACTTTCCGCCGCAACACAACGCGGTTGGAAACAACTTCCCCTACACCTTCTTTGGGTTGAATCCGGGGGCATCGAAGGCGGATGTGCAGCGCTGCCTTCAGAACTGGAACCGGGGCGACAACGGCATTCTTGATATTTCGCAGGCATACCGCTTGAAGCCAGGGACAGGTTGGCTGGTTCCACCCTGCGTGTTGCACGCGCCCGGGTCACTTTGCACCTACGAGCCGCAGTGGGGCAGCGACGTCTACGGCATGTTTCAGAACCTCGTCGAGGGCCGAGCCGGTGGCTGGGATATGTTGACCAAGGATGTCCCCAAGGAGAAACACCAGGATCTGGGCTACATCGTCGATCAACTTGACTGGAATCGAAACGTGGATCCCAACTTCAAGGTCAACAGTTACCTTGAGCCCATCGTCGCTTCCGAATGCGAGCGAGGTACGTGGGTGGATCGCTGGATCGTTTATGGTCGCATCGATGGCCGACAGTGGTTCTCGGCCAAGGAATTGACCGTGCTGCCGGGTGCCTCGTGCACCATCCGTGATGCGGGCGCATACGGTCTCATCACGGTTCAGGGCCACGGCAAAATGAACGACCTGGTTTTGGATTGCCCCAATATGATTGGTTTTCACCAGGTTACCGAGGACGAGGTCTTCTGCTCTGAAGCAACGGCGCGATTGGGTGTTACGTTTCACAATGTCTCGCCGACCGAGCCACTCGTGATGCTGCGATACTTCGGCCCGGAACGATTCCCGGATGCTCCGAATGTCGGTGATCACCGGAACGTTCATTCGGGGCGCTGAGCCGATGATTCAGAACCACAAGCAAGCTTTGCGCATCGGCATGATCGGTTATGGGTTCATGGGAAGAACCCACTCGAATGCGTACCGGCAGGTGTCACAGTTCTTTGATTTGCCGATTCGACCTGTTTTACAGGCCGTGTGTGGTCGAGACCGGGCCAAAACGGAGGCGTTTTCCCAGAATTGGGGATACGCCTCGTTCGAAACCGACTGGCGTGCTGTAGTCGACCGCGATGATATTGACGCTGTTGATATCTGTGTTCCCAATGACAGGCATGGTGAGATTGCGATTGCAGCGGCGCGCGCGGGCAAGGCTATCTTGTGCGAAAAGCCTCTGGCGATGGATGTCTCCGAGGGGCAACGGATGGTGGATGCGGTTGAGAAAGCCGGTGTGGCAAATACTGTGTGGTACAATTACCGCCGCGTTCCGGGCGTCACGTTGGCACATCGGTTGATTCAAGCGGGGCGCCTGGGTCGCGTCTTTCATTACCGGGCGTCTTTTTTGCAGGATTGGACGATATCCGAATCGTTGCCGCAGGGAGGCGCTGCGCTATGGCGTCTTGATGCAGCCGCTGCGGGTTCTGGTGTCACTGGGGATCTGTTGGCGCACTGTATTGACACGGCGCTGTGGTTGAACGGTTCGATTGAGCGAGTGAGCGCCATGACCGAGACCTTCATCAAGGCCCGCAAACACCAGGAGACGGGGGAGGTTAGGGCCGTCACCATCGACGACGCGTGTGCGTTTCTTGCACGTTTTGGAAATGGATCGCTGGGTGTGTTCGAATCCACCCGATATGCCCGTGGTCACAAGGCGGGATACGGATTTGAAATCAACGGCGCCGACATGTCATTGCGCTGGGACCTCGAAAACTTGCACCGCCTCGAAGTGTTCGATCATAGCGACGCCTCCATCACCCGAGGTTGGCACACGGTGCACGTCTCCGATCACGGTGGCGACCATCCCTACATGGAAAAATGGTGGGTCCCGGGCCTGCAGATTGGGTACGAGCACACCTTCATTCACCATGTGGCCGACTTTCTTGCAGCGTACGCACGCGGTGAACCCTGCCATCCCACCTTCAGGGACGCCCTTGCTACGCAGCGGATCTGTGACGCCGTACTCACTTCGGCCCGACAGGAGAGCTGGGAGTCCATCGCCAAGTAATTCTTTGTGAAACGGGCTTTCGGATCGTGGCATTATCTGCCGCATGACGTTTGGGTTGACGCGACGGTTTTATGCAGGAATTGTCATTCTGGGTTTTGCGGTGGGGACCAGCTGCTCGAGCCCGCAGCGGGCCACTGCGCCCGTCGCGGCTCCCGTCCCAACCGGGGGTTTAATACGATTTCTGATTCGCGGCGATGACATGGCTGCGTCGCACGGGATCAATGTCGGACACATCGAGGCGTATCGCAACGGCATCATGCGCTCGGCCGAGGTGATCGTCCCCGGTCCCTGGTTGCCCGAAACGATCAAGCTACTGAAAGAGAATCCGGGTATTGACGTTGGCATCCACCTGGCCTTGACGAGCGAGTGGACGAATGTGAAATGGCGCCCCTTGACGTGGGCACCAAGCATTGTCGACGAGGACGGTTTTTTCTTTCCGATGATCTGGCCGAACGACAACTATCCAAAATCGAAGGCATTGCACGAGGCAAAGTTTGACCTGAAGGAGATCGAGGCCGAGCTGCGGGCGCAGATCGAATTGCTCAAGCGGCACATTCCCAATTTTTCGCATGGCGGATGTCACATGGGCTGCGGAAGCGCTGGCCCCGAGGTACAGGCCATCATCGACCGCCTGTTGCTGGAATACGGCGTAGCGCGAGATGTCTCATCGCTCAAACGTATCCCCATCGCGTGGCCGAGGGACAAGGATGCACGCAATGCGCTGACTGGAGAGCAAAAAGCCGAGCTATTTGCCCGGGCCATCGATGGGTTGAGTTCAGGTGACTACCTTTTTGTGGACCATCCTGCGACTGACGATCCCGAAATGCGCGCAATTCATCACATCGGCTACGAAAACGTCGCCGTGGATCGCTCGGGCGTGGTTTCGATGTGGACCAGCTCGCTCGTCAAGGATGCGGTCGCTCGACGCAAGGTTCAGTTGATAACCTACAGGGATCTACCGCTGCTTCGCACTCAGTCTGCAAGCCCATAGGAACGCAGCAGCGCGGACGGATCGGGGGCTCGTCCCCGGAACGCCTTGAACACCTCGCTCGGGTGTTGACCTCCACCCATCGATAGAACCGTATCACGAAATCGGCGACCCACCTCGGCAAGTCGGTCGAGGTGGTCAAGTCCAACCTCTTCGAAGGCCGCAAAGGCATCAGCGGCAAGCACTTCTGCCCATTTGTAGCTGTAATAGCCAGCAGCATATCCTCCTGCGAAGATGTGGCTGAATCCGGCCAAAAAGCGATCTTCTGGCAGCGGCGCCATGACTGTGTTGTCCCGAGCGATTTTCCGTTTCACATCGTCGGGAGACTCTTGCCCACCCGGAATGAATCCGTGGTGCAGGGCTAGATCTAGGGTCGCAAAATAGATTTGTCGCAAGAACTGGCTGCCTGCACGATAGGTTCGCGCAGCGAGGATTTTCTCGAACAAATCAGCGGGCAGTGGTTCACCGGTTTCGTGATGCCGGGCGAACCCCTGCAAGGTTGCGCGGTGATAACACCAGTTCTCCATGAATTGGCTTGGAAGTTCGACGGCATCCCATTCAATGTTGTTGATACCGGCTGCGTCCACGTAATCCACTCGAGTCAACATGTGTTGCAAGCCGTGGCCAAACTCGTGGAACAGCGTTTCGACCTCGTCGAAGGTCATGAGTGATGGTTTGCCATCAACCGGAGGCGACTGGTTGCAAACCAGATAGGCGATCGGCAATCTGACCGCGCCGTCGGGATCGCGTTTGCGATCAAGACACGTATCCATCCACGCTCCGCCCCGTTTGTTTTCGGGTCGTGCAAAGGGATCTAGAAAAAAGGCGGCGACCGGTTGATCTTGCGCATCGACGATGCGGAAGGTGCGCACATCGGGGTGCCAGGTTTCAAACGCTTCGGGCGCTGCCACAACCCGGACGCCGAACAACCGCTCGGCGACGCTGTACAATCCTTCCAGCACGGTTTCGAGTGAGAAGTACGGTCGCAGGGCCTCGTCATCGAAGTCGAACCGGTGTTTGCGCAATTGTTCTGCCCAGTACCCCACGTCCCAGTTTTTCAGATCAAGGATGGGGTTTTGGGTGGTCGATCTTGCATACGCAAGTAGGTCCGAATGTTCGCGCTCTGCTGCGGGTCGTGACGATTTACGCAAATCGTCGAGCAGATGTTGAGCTGCGTCGACCGTGCCTGCCATCTTTCGGCTCAGCGATAGCGCTGCGTAGTCGGCGAAGCCCAGCAGCGTTGCCTTCTCGAGACGAAGCTTGAGAATTTGATCAATGACAGGTTGATTGTCGAGTTCACCATCCGTCGCACGGGTGATCTGGGCGTGGTACAATTTCTCGCGCAAATCGCTTCGCGTGCTGTGTTCGAGAAAGGGCATCAAGATCGGACCATCGAGTGTCAAGCGCCACGGACCTTTTTCAGGCGTGGCATCCTTCAGACGGGCCGCCAGCGTCGGCTCACGCCCTTCGCTGTTCGTCGTGCGCGCCGACTGAGCAGCGGCAGCGAGTAAACTGGGTGGCAGCCCCTCTGTTTCCGAAGCTTCGGTCAGAATCAGCTCGAAAGCCTTCGTGGCATCGAGTAGGTGGTTGGAAAAGAGTGAACCCATCTCACCAAGGGCGGTTTCGATCTCGAGGAAGCGTTCACGCGCGGCACCTTCGAGTCCCACGCCTGCCTGTTCTGCCGAGCGAATGGCGCTGTCGATGATGCGCTGCTGGACAGAATCGAGCGTCGCCCAGATCGCGCCGTCGCGCATCGTTCGCATCCCCTGGTAGATGGGTCGGCTGGCCGCAATCCGAAGTCCCGCAGCGATGACTTCGCCCTGGACTTCTTCTTCGGCTTCCCGAAGTGCGGGCTCGTTGCGTACGCCGAGCAAGTGATGAACCGTGTGCCACGCGTACGACAAAGGTTCGGCGATCGCATTCAGACGCAGCACCAGAAACTCCCAGGTTGGCTGGCAGTCTTTTTCGAGTTCGAGAAGTCCGGCATCCTGTTCCGCTATCAACCGACGGATGGTTGGCACCACGTCGCTTGTCGAAAAGTGTTTGAAACGGGGAGGCTGGTTGTGGCCGATGAGTGCGTTGTGCGTGGTCATATTTATCCGAATACGATTGTGCGGTTTTCCGAGATGAGAACCCGGCGTTCAAGATGGAGTCGAACGGCGCGCGTCAGAACCTGGCGTTCCAGTTCGCGACCCTTGCGGATGAGGTGTTCCACGTCGTCGCGATGGCTGACCCGACACACATCCTGATCGATGATCGGCCCCTGATCGAGTTCAGAGGTGACGTAATGGGCGGTCGCACCGATAACCTTGACACCTTTTTCCTTGGCCTGGTGATACGGTTTGGCGCCGACGAATGCGGGCAAGAACGAGTGGTGGATGTTGATGATGCGACCCGGTCGATGCGCCACAAAACCGGGCGACAGGACTTGCATGTAGCGGGCAAGCACGACGAGATCGACCCGAAGGCTGTCGAGCAGTGCCATCTGTTTGGCTTCCGCTCCAGCCTTGTCGATTCGCTCTACCGGAATGTGGTGAAAGGGAACATCGAAGTGCGTCGCAACAGATTCGAGATCGCGGTGGTTGGAAACGACCGCCACCAGATCGCCGCCGAGCTCCCCGAGCTGGTGCGAAAGCAGAAGGTCGTAAAGGCAGTGTGGCATCCGGGTGGCAAACACCGCGACGCGCGCCCGCTCGTCCGTGTAGGTCAGATCCCACTGGAGACTAAATCGTCGGGCGATATGTTCAATCGCCTGGCGGATCTGGGGCCGATCGAGCACGAAGCCCTTGAGGTCCCAAACGAGCCGCATAAAGAAAAGCCCGCTTTCAGGCTCGGCATGCTGATCGGCGTCCCGGATGTTGCCTCCGTTCTCGAAGACAAATGCAGACAGGGCAGCGACCAGGCCGGTACGGTCCCGGCAAGCCACGAGGAGGGTTGCAGTTGGCGAAGGGGCGTCAGGCATTGGTGGCGATTTTCGCTGGGAAACTCTACCACACGAAGCACGACCGCCCGATCTCGCGAACTACTCGACGATGGCGCAGAAATCTTCGGTTGCAAGCCCCTGGCCCCCATTCCAGATCTCGAATCCTGCGAACACATTGGACAGGAACCAGGCATCTTTCATCTGGTTCGGATATTTGATTTTGGCGTTCTTGATGAAGTCATTCAGGTCAAACTGCAACTCCATGACGGACTGCCCGCCGGATGGAATGTAGGAAATGACGGGTACGCCGTTTTGGCAGGAACCCGGACAGGTCCAAACCTGCCAAGACTTTCCGGCAATCGTTTCGGTTCCGGATACGCTGCCGAGCGGTTGTGCTGCGCTCGGCTTGTGCAGCCACACCATCAGGTATCCCCCGGTGGGGCTGTTGGCATCGCCGCTGGCGTTGTTGCTGAACCAAACGTCGTACGATACGTTCCACTGGCCGTTGGCTCCGGCCTTCCATCGCCATGCCGTTGCCACCTTTGCGAGATCCCCAACCCGTTTGGGAAGGTTGCTGCCGTTGGTCACGCGGCCAAAGTTCTTGCCGATGAAAACCGAGGGATAACTCGACGGAGCGCCATTCGTTCCCTGACTGTTACCCTGGGTGGTCACTTCAAACGAAACCCCCTTGACCGTCAGTCGTTGAGCCTGCTTGTTGCCGTTCCAGACGTTGTTTTGAACGATGTAACTGCGTCCTCCGCGGGTCACGTGGCTCGTTTCGTCACCGCTGATGCTGCCGCCGCCAACGCCCGGGCCACCGCTCAAGACGCATCCGGTTCCAACGGGCGGGGTTGGATCGCCTGCGCCTTCGCCAAGCTGTTCGATGCAATAGTCAAACGGGGTCGAGACCATATCTTTTCCTGGGACGAGCACGATCGCGGCGGCCAGCGGTTGTCCCTTGTACTGAGCTCCTTTTCCGCCTTCCCAGCATTCGGTGTTGAATGCGTCATACGATATAAATCCACCGGTCCCGGCAATCGTGGCACACCAGCGATCGGTCGGATCGGTTGCACCCTTGGCTCCTTGCAGTTGCACGCGCAAGGTCGAGCCTCCGGGATTCCTCACCTTGACCTGAATGCCTTTGTGAGCGGGGTTGACGGTGAGGACCGGCGGATTGGCGGTCGATGCCTGATTCAGATTCCACCCAATCATGGCGGTGTTTTCAACCCCCGGTTCAACGGTACCCGAGGCGCAGAGCGGGAAGTCGCGCACCGTTCGGAAATCCTTCGGCATGACGCTGGCCTTGCCGCCGGCGGCGGTCCAGGCGTAGCCTTTCCAGGTTCCGGCTTTGATGTATCCACCCGGCGTGGTGGGCGTTGCGCCGGCTGTACCGCCTGTCGTCGGCGAACCATTCGTGTTGTTGTTGCTGCTGCCGCCGACATTGGCAGGGTTTCCACCCAAGTTGCCGGCATGGTTGCCTGAGTTCCCGGTGTTGTTGTCCCCCCCGGCACCGATGGGATCTCCACCGTTGTCTAGAGAACCCGGATTGTTGAGACCACCGTCGCCGGCGCAGGCGGCGAGACAAAGTGCCGTCAGGACGGCGCCCGTGCGGCCCGTGAGAACGATAGAGGGAACGGTGTGCGGCATCGATACTCCTTGAGACATCAGGTCGAGCTTTCCAGGGAAACAACCCCGAGGTCCGACGAAGTGGGAAGACGGTCCTCTCAACTAGACGCGACGCGCCTCGACGTGGAACCACTTTCCAATCGCGGAGGTTTCCAGTAAAAAGCCTCTCGATCTGTAACTCAGGGGCCTGTGTTGCGATGAGCAATACGACTCCGTTGGTAATTCGTGGGGAATATTCATCATGTCGAACCGTCGTTCCGCTGTGCAAAAGCGAATATTGGGAATTGGGCTGTGGCTGGGCTGCGCCCTTGCAGTTGCTTGTACCGAGGAGCCCGTCGACCCGAACGGTGGAAATGATGACGGCGGAGCCGAAGGCCATGGTGATGGATCGGACGCCGGAAGGGATGCGCGGTGGTCGATTCCCAATGCGAATCTCGACGCGGATCTCGACGCGTACCTGGGCATCATCCGGGATGCAGGCTTTGACAGTGCCATCCGAGTTGACGCCAGCATGTCGTGTGTCGAGCGCAACGAATGTGGCGGCTGCGGATTGCCGCTAAATCGCGCAGGTGATCGATGTGGAACCTGTGGTTTGTTTCAGTGTGAAGGTGGCCGAATTGCCTGCAAGGATCCGGGCGTCAATGAATGCGGCGGTTGTGAAACACTTGCACAAAAAACCGGCGTGGCCTGTGTTTGCAATGGCACCTGGCAGTGCGATTCCGAGAGCAAAAATAAAGTCAATTGCAGCACGAGCACCAACGTCTGTGGTGGATGCGCCGAATTGACGGGCAAGCCCGGCGACACTTGCGGGGCTTGCGGCAAATACGCTTGCTCGGGTACAGAATTGCTTTGCAACGATCTTGGCAGGAACGCCTGTGGCGGTTGCGGTCCCCTGCCATTTGCGCCCGGCGCATCATGCGGCGAATGTGGCGGCCAGTACCGCTGCTCCGGAACGGAAACGGTCGAGTGCAGCAATCTTGGGAACGCCTGTGGTGGCTGTTCGACGTTGCCATCGGTCGTTGGCGCGCGCTGCACAGAATGTGGCGCCATCGTTTGCGATGGCGAGGAAGCCGTTCGATGCACGCCCGAGAAGAATGCGTGCGGCGGATGTGGCGATCTCAACGGTGTTCCCGGGGCTACCTGCGGACAGTGTGGCCGCCTCGTTTGTGACGGGCTTGAAGGCGTCCGCTGTGACGACCCCGGCAGGAACGCGTGTGGCGGTTGCGGTTCGCTCAATGGCGCACCAGAGTCCACCTGTGGTGCTTGCGGGACGACCGAGTGCCTGGACGACACGGCCCTTGCGTGCGTCGATCCTGGCCGAAATGCATGTGGCGGTTGTGCCTCGCTATCGGGAGCGCCCGGTGCGTTCTGTGGTGAATGTGGGCGTTACGCTTGCGATGGGCAGGATAACCTGAGCTGTCGTGACCCGGGTGGCAATGCGTGTGGGGGCTGCGGCACCCTTGCGGCGCCTCCGGGCTCTACGTGTGGGCAGTGTGGTACGTATGAGTGCAACGGAACCGCCGAGGTCGTGTGCCGGGATCCGGGCCTCAATGCTTGCGGTGGCTGTGGCCTGCTTCCTTCCGCGCCAGGCGCAGCCTGCGGCTCGTGTGGCACCTTTGCCTGCAACGGGAGCGATGCGCTTTCTTGCAACGATCCGGGTCGCAACGCCTGTGGGGGATGTACGACGCTTGCAGGCGCTCCCCGCGCTGCGTGTGGTGTGTGTGGAACCTTCTCTTGCAGCGGAACTGATTTTGTGACCTGCACCGACCCGGGTCTCAATGCCTGCGGCGCCTGCTTGCCCCGACAACTCACAGGTGGCGCCCCGAATACGACCTGCGGCCAGTCGAGCTGCGGTTCGTGGCAGTGCGGTGAAAATGGTGACACCCAGTGCATTGGCGATCATCCTCGCAACGCCTGCGGGGCATGCTTGCCGGAATCGACCCCAGGGGTACCGGGGGAGGTGTGCGGTGACAATCAATGTGGCGCGTGGACCTGTGACAACACGGGCACGACGGTTTGTAGCGGCGACCATCCACGCAACGTATGCGGCGCCTGTGGCCCGATCCCTTTGACCGGAGAGGCTCCCGGAACAACCTGCGGCGTAGACAGTTGCGGACAGTGGGCGTGTCAGCCGAATGGCGACACCGCCTGTGAAAATGGAAGTGTGACACAAAACGTCTGCGGGGTTTGCGGCGCTGGGGCTCCGGGGAATCAGCCCGGGGTGGCTTGTGGCACGGACAATTGTGGTACCTACGCCTGTCAGCGAGACGGCAGCACGGCTTGCCAGGGCGGCGGCACGTTGCGAAATGCGTGTGGCGTTTGCGGTGGACCTGCAATCGATGTTGAACTGGGTTCGTCATGCGGTCGAAGCGGTTGCGGTGCGTACCAGTGCCAGCCTGATGGCACCGTTGCCTGCGTCGGTGGCGCTGTGGCACGGAACGCCTGTGGGGTGTGTGGTGCTGCGGCTCCGCAGGGAACACCGGATACTGCCTGCGGTGAAGAACGCTGCGGCACCTGGACCTGTCAGTCCGACGGAAACACCACCTGTACGGGCGATGTGTCGCGCAATGCCTGCAATGTTTGTGGGGGCGCCCCGACAACCGGCAGGCCGGGTGATGCTTGCGGTTCGTGCGGGGGAGGCGTCTGGGCTTGTGCGGAGACCGGCGGCGACACCGAATGCGTGGGTGATCCGGTTGCCGTGGGCGAGGAACCAGGCGCGCCGTACGGGCAATGTGGCGCCTGGGTCTGCAACGACGGCGGTGATACGTATGGGTCGGATCCCTACAATCCCTATGCCTGTTTTGATAGCCAGGTGCAATGCGGCGCTGTCGATGATGGATGTGGGGCTTCGCTAGAATGCGGTACGTGCAACATCTTCTCATCGGCTTGTGCCAACAATCAATGTGATTGCGACCGCACCGATACGGCCTACGCCCCGGGTGAAAACTCCGCGATCGCACCCTCGGGGCTTGTTGCGACGGTGGACCAATTTGATGGACTGGCCCTTGTTATAACGGACCCCAACAATCCCAATAGCCTTGTCTGGATCGGATTGGAAAACGGATGCGATCAGGGTATTGCCTGGTTCCCGGATTCCTCGGCCGTTGCAGTCTTGTGCGGAACGGGAGAGGTGCTTGTTTACAACCTTTTCGGACAGATTGCCTTGGTAGGAAACGCCTCATCCGGTGGATTTACGCACATCGCGTACACCCTCTCGGACGCTGGCGCCCCGGCCATGCGGGTGGGGTCGTTCTGTCAAGAAATGGAAACCGTCGTTCTGCGTGCTACGCGAATCATCGACAATATTTTTCGCGATCAGTAGATTCGATTCAGGCCATTGCGTATCACGGTAGAAATTTCGAGGCTAGGTGCTGATGGGGCGGGTGTTGGGCACGTCGAGGAAGGTTCGCTCGAAGTTCATGTGCCCGGCGCCGCGCCCGGTGAGGTTGTTCTCGCGCAAATTCAACACGTTTCGCCCCATCGGGTGAACGATCGCAAACGCGCATGGGCGCAGCTTGTCTCGGTCGTGCAGACCTCGGCGGAACGTCGGGTACCTTTATGTGCGGCGTTTGGTCAGTGCGGTGGCTGCGCCGTTGCGCATGTCGCGCTCGAACGCCAGCGGCTCTGGAAACGCGAGCAGCTGGTCGAGACACTTGGCGCAGTGGGGATCGAGGATGCGAAGATAGGGATGGTCAAGGCGTCTGCACTTTCCGAAGGGTATCGAAATCAAAGCAAACTGGTGGTTGGTCGCGATCGGTCCGGCAAGACCGTTCTCGGCGCCTACGCCCCACGCAGCCATGACGTTGTGGATACCACCGGCTGCGCACTCGTCGAGGCTCCGCTTGAGCGCGTCGCAAACACGTTGCGGCAGCTCGTCCTGGCAAGCTGTGTTGTTCCGTATGACGAGGAGACTGGCAAGGGCGAGCTCCGGTATGTGATCCTGCGCGCCAATCATCTGGCTCAGGTTCTCGTCACCCTGGTGGTTCCCACCGAAGGGCCTCGCATGGTCGCCGTCGCAGCCGAGTTGACGGCAATGCACTCCGACGTTGTCGGCGTCGTTTTGAACGTCAACAACCAGGCGGGTAACGCATTGATGGGTCCGGTCGAACGGTGTGTTGCGGGTGTGGCCTCGCTTCCCGAGGCGATATTGAATACCCAGTTGACGTTGTCGTCGCGGGCCTTCTTTCAAGTCAATCGCGGCGTTGCGGCCGATCTCTACACCGCCGTGCGCGAGCGTGTGAAGACATTTGCAGATCATCAGGTTGAACCCGTGGCAATCGTTGAGGTTTACGCAGGCATTGGTGTGATCGCCTCCGAGTTGTTGCCGATGGCAAGATCCGTTGTCGCGATCGAAAGCAATCCGGCCGTGGCTTCCCACTATCTGCCCGAACGGGGCATTGTCCTGGTGCAGGCGGATGCGACCGCTGGGTTAACCGGCGTTGCCGCTGCCGATGTTGTGGTACTCAATCCGCCACGTGCGGGGTGCGCAGCGTCTGCTCTTGCGCAAGTCCTTCGCTTGAGACCCGGGCTATTGTGCTACATAAGCTGTAACCCGAAAACGCTCGCGCGGGATCTGCACGTGCTGTGTCAGGGTGGGTACCGTGTCGAGCTGGTCGTCCCGTTCGATATGATGCCGCACACACCGCACGTTGAAACCCTGGTTTTCCTGGTCTCCGAAGCGGCTTGGCGCTAGACCTTGCGGAGAACCGCTGTCGTGAAGAGACTGGCCGTGACGCTGTTCATTCCGGTGAAAGTACCCTTCAAGGTGACGGTTTGTCCGTCGAGGAGGGTTGGATCATCGAGGCCCGTGATTGGAAAGTAAACGGGGACTTGCTCGCAGGTCATATCCGGCAAGCAATACAGTAAAAGGCGCTCCCACGTGCGCACCAACGATGCGCCTGATGCAGTGGTGATGGTTAGCGTTCCCGCGATGATCGAGCCCATGTTGCGGGTCCGGAATGCAAATTGAAGCAGCAGCGCTGCCTGGCCACTCGCGGCGAAGACCACCTCGCCTCCGGGATTAAGTGTTACGAATGTCGTGCCGTCCGTCATGTCGGGCACGCCCAGGATGATTTGCCCCGCGTTGCCGCCATCCGACGGGGAAGGACCGTCATCGCCAACGCACGCGGCGAGGAACACACCGAGAAGGCACACCCACGTGCGAACGGTGGGGCCTAGCGTTCGCGCAATCGGGGAAGCAGCTCGGCGAAGTTGCATGGTTTGTATCGGCTGTCGAACTGATGGACGAGAATGTCGTTCCACGCATCCTTGCAGGCGGAGGGAGAGCCGGGTAGGCAAAAAAGCAGGGTACCTCCCGCGACGCCAGCGCTTGCGCGCGACTGGATGGTCGAAAGACCGATCTTGGCAAACGACAGATAGCGGAAGATCTCTCCAAACCCGGGAATGTGTTTCTCGTACAGGCTTTCAAACGCTTCGGGCGTTACGTCGCGTCCCGTGATGCCCGTCCCACCCGTTGCCAGGACCACGTCCACTTCGGGATCGGCGATGAGGGCCCGCGTGGCGGATTCGATCGCAGGTTGATCGTCGGTCACAAGCTGTCTCATCACAACCAGGTGCCCGGCGGCCCTGGCGAGTTCGTCGAGCGCTGCACCCGATCGATCGTCGGCCGGTGTGCGCGTATCGGACACTGTGAGAATCGCAAGGCGAAGCGGCGTGAAGGTTTTGGACGGGTCAATGCCGGGCATGGGTATCCATAGTACCGAAAACAGCCCAGCTGTCGACCCGTTGCCCGGGTTGCGTTATTGTAACTACTTGAAAATACACGGTTTTAATGGGGAGTCGGCAGTTCCAGGAAAGTCCGCAACATGTTATGGTGCCGACGTGTTGACGCGTGCTTCTCGGGAAGGCTTTTCCCGATACGATGACTGAAAAAGTTGCACTGGTAACGGGTGGCGTGAAGGGGATTGGCAGAGGCATCGCGCTTCACCTTGCACAGCAGGGATGGAGCGTCGTGACCTGCTACCGCACGAGTCGTGCCGAAGCCGATTCGTTGACCCGGGAAATTGAGGGTCTCGGTGGTCGCTCGTTGTCGATTCAGGCGGATGTTGAACACCCTGCGGAGTGCGAACATTTGGTGGAGTCGGTCATGGGGTGGGGCCATCGTATCGATGCATTGGTTCACTGCGTGGGTCCCTACCATCGCGCCGATCTGCTGGATGAAACCGTGGAGGGTTGGCGCGAGATGTTCACGGCGAATCTCGATAGCCTTTTTTTTCTATCTCGTCTGATCGTGCCGGGGATGATGGACCGGAAGTGGGGTCGGATCATCGCCTTCACGATGGCAAACGCCGATCGCCTTGTGGCTCAGACCCAGGTCACGGCGCACTACATCGCAAAGTTGGGCGTGGCCGCTCTCGTGCGTGGCCTGGCCAAGCGGACAGCTTCGTGCGGTGTGACGGTTAATGCCATCGCGCCCGGATTCATTGAGTCGGGTTCCGCCGACGCTTCAGAGCTTGAAGAAATCATTGCAGGGATTCCTGCGGGCTACGTGGGCGACGTGAAAGACGCGGTGTCCTTGGCCGCTTTTCTATTGTCTGACGACGCCCGGTATATCAATGGCGCCAGTATTCCACTGTCAGGCGCGTGGGGTTTGTGAAGAAAGCATCATGACGACGACACTGATTGCGGTGACCCTTTTGACTCTCGCGATTTCAGCGTTGTGCTCACTTTTTGAGGCAACCCTGTATTCCACGCGCATGTCAGTGCTCGAAGCGGCTCGGTCGCAGGAGCGTCTCTCGGCCAGCGCCAATCGCTTTCTCGCGATGAAGCGCAATATCTCGCGACCCACATCAGCCATTCTCATCGTCAACACGATTGCGAATACGGGAGGTGCTGCGATTGCAGGTATGCTCGCCGGTCATGCATTTGGCGACAAGAATGTTCCTATCTTTTCGGTCGTTATTACCGTCGCGATTCTTCTGTTCTCCGAGATTCTGCCCAAGACTTTCGGTGCTGTGCACTGGCGCAGCATTTGGGTGTTTGTGGTGTGGCCGCTGGCTGCCCTGGAAAAAGCACTGCGACCGTTTGTATGGGCGACGAACAAAATTTCGTCGTTGTTTATCCGAGGTGGCGAGAATCACGGGACCACAGAGGATGAGATCCAGGCGATGATTCGGGTCGGTGCTCAGGCAGGCTCGCTCACGCGAAACGAACTGGAGCTACTCAGCGCGGTATTCAAGTTCGACGAAACAGTTTGTCGCCAAATCATGGTGCCGTGGACGGAAGTTGCGCGCATGCATGAGGACTGGGACCGGGAAAAATGCCTCGCGCTGGTGCGTCGCCAGCGGCACACGCGTTATCCCCTGACCGGCGATGACGACGAGGTCGTTGGCATCATCCATGTCACCGATTTGATCTCGGCCACAGCGGGTACCTTTGATTTACGCAAGATGATGCGGCCCATCCGATCGGTCCCTGGGACGATGGCGATCGCCCAGTTGTTGCGTGAAATGCAGGCATCGCGGACCCAGATGTCTATCGTCATCGACGAATATGGGAATGACGTGGGCATTATCACCATGGAAAACGTCATCGAGCAGATCGTGGGTTCGGTTCGAGACGAATTCGACGATGCTCAACCCGACATCGTTCGCGAAGGGGAGGGCGCGTGGGTGGTTCGCGGCTTGATCCCGCTTGAACGATTGAACGAAAAACTGGAGCTTGACCTGCCATTGCGTACCGACGTCGAATCGCTGTCGGGATGGATCACGGGCCGTCTTGGCCGACTGCCTCGGGTAGGCGATTCGACGGTCGAGAACGACTTCCTCATCGAAGTGATCGAGGTCATGAACCACCGCGCGGAGCGCGTGAGAATCAGTCCTTACGAACCGAGCGCCGTCGGTCCGGAGCCAACCGCCAGCGCGGATTGAAAGCCTGCGACGCAGTCGAGCGTCGGCCTCACGGCATACCCATTGCGGTCCGAAGCATACGGAAGGCCGGGGTCCATTGACCTTCCTCATCGCGAACGACCAGTGTCTCATGCGTTCGTGAACCGCCTGTCCTTCGATTCAGCGTGAACACAAAAAACCTTGGGGACCGCCCCGGGCGACCGATGACGCTCAGCTCGTTTGCGATTTGTAGTCCACACGTGTTCGCGGCCGTTGCGAGTGACTCGGTTTGACCCGGCCCACAGCAGAGCACGAAGGTGCCATCCGGATGGAGTACTTGATGTCCCGCCAGAACGTATTCGGCGGCGCCGCCCCGGTGTTCAAATCGACAAGGTCCCCTTTGCGGCCTTGTGGATACCGGTCCAGTTCCCTCGATGAAATAGGGAGGTGTTCCGGTGATAAGATCGAATTCCCGCGGTGTGAGCCCATCGAAGTCAAAGGTTCGCAGGTCGCCATCGAGGACTTTCACCCTTTCGGCCAGGCCGTTGTAGCGGATGGAGCGGCGTGCAAGGCCAACGCTCTCGGGTTGTGCCTCGATCCCGATGCATTTCGCGTTCACGAAATTCCATGCGACCATCTGTAGCACAGAGCCGATGCCACACCCAAGGTCAAGGCAGACGCTCGGCGGGTCAGGGGTGGCCCCGACCCGTGCCGCAACGGCAGCGGTAACCAGATCATCCACGGACCAGCGATGGCCATCGATGCGCTGAAAGAGACGGAAGTCGCCCAATAGGTAGCAAAGATCTTCGTTTTCGCCGGGGGATAGCTCTGCGTCCCCGCCGTCACCGGCCGGTCTTGGTCCTCTTGCGACCCAACCCTTCGGGCGTCGCGCGGGTCGAATAATGCCCATGGCCCAACCAGCTTATCAGGGGTTGTCGTCGTCGCCCCGTACACCCTGTTCAAATTCAATTTTGTTTTCGACGACGGATGAGCAATGCCGCGCCGAGCAGCAGCGCCAATGGAATGACCGGTGTGGTCGTGTCCGCATTGTGAGCCGATCCTGCCACCGACTGGGGCTGCAAGAAACATCCGCTGCCCGGATCGCTGTCACATGCATCGCCGATTGAATCGTCATCGCGATCGCGCTGTCGGGAATTTGTGAGCGTTGGGCAATTGTCACACCGGTTGATCGCGCCATCGAGATCAAAGTCTTCGCACGCATCGCCCTTGCCGTTGCCGTCTTCGTCTGTTTGATCTGGATTGTAGATATCAGGACAATTGTCTTCGGTATCGATGTATCCGTCGGGTGTTGGAACCCGTGCACAGTCCAGGTCAGCATCCGCGAGTTTTTCCGGATCGACCCAGCCGAAGCGGATGGAATCAAGTTGAATACCCTGGCCCGCGACACTCGAAGGGCTGAACTCGAATGCGGTGTGGTCGCCCGTGGCGTACCCGGGAATCGTCGAAAGGTTGGCAGAATAGGTATGCCAGCGGCCATCCGGCAGCAGGAACGAGCGCTCGGTGGATGGCAGTCGAATGGTTGTGCCGTTTCCAAGTTTCAGGGTCGCAAAGGACTGTCCTGCGGGAATGCCACTTGGCGGAATTCGCATCCGAACGGCGAGCGCGTTGTACGCACCGGGGTGGCTTTGCGAACCCTTGATGAGGATCGGTAGCTGATTGGTGTGTGATGCGAATCGCAAGACGCCTGTTGCACCAGGCGTGACGTTGATATACGCGAAGCTGTTGATGACTTCCGAGGCCCCGGGCTCTTTGTTGGGTTCAGGGAACTGGACCTGAAGACCGCCATCGGGGAGGAACGTTCGAATGTCGTCGGTGGGTTGGCCGAACTCCCAGACGGGTGAATCGTCGTACGTTCCGTCGAAGGTCGTGACCATCCGACCGCGATAGCTGGTCAACATGCTGTAGTACGCATTCCAAGCACGGCGCCAGCGCTTCATCCGTCGAATCGCGTCGGTGTTCGCCTGCGGATCGTTTGGCTTCGTGATGATGATCCACTGTTGGTGGTGAATGTGTGGCGCGGCGTCAAAGTTGGGTGATCGGCCGCCCTCGGCCGCAAGGATCTCCTTCGGATCGAGTTGGCGATCAAGCTCGGGTACAAACCCCTTCGTGGGTTGAATCGCGAGGCCAGCAAATTGGCCGTATCGGAATGTGCTCGACACGCGGTCGACCGTTTCGTATTTCGATTCGCTCTCGACGAGGTTGGTCGAGCTATAATCGGGGATCGGGGAGAGCAGATCCTCGCGAGCCGGAACAAGTCCCATGAGGTAGAGCTCGATTGGATGAAAGCGCAATAAAGGCATTCCCTGAAAGGGAGGCGAAGCCGCCCAGAAGGGAGTCGGCCCGGTACTTTCGAGTGTTCCGTCGCCATTGGCTCGCCAGTTGTTTCCTCCCCAGAGGGAGCCGTCGAGATCGAACATCGAGTTCCAGAAAAGACTGCCGTCGCTTAAACGGTCCGTGGTCGAGACGAAGTCACGATCCTTGCCTCTTACCGCTGGGGTCGGATTGGTTCCCGATGACGAAGCCAACGAAAACTTCTCGGCGGTATCGGGCAGCTTGACGAACGGCCCAAACATGCGAGACGTGGCCTGCGCAAGCGCCTGATAGCCGTTATAGTAGAACGGAAAACAGGTACCTTGCATGGTCAAGCTTGAGAAATCGAAACACCTTGGATAGGCGGTTTCGTATCCGTCCACCCCCGCAGGATCTGGCTCGGGCCACGTGTCGATGCCTTCCGGTGGATCGTCCTTGGGAATTTCCCAAACCCCGAAGTGGGTCGTGTTACCGGCTTTGACGTATCCAGTGAACGGAAGTTTTGGATCACCGCTTCCGCGTTTGAGACCGATGCCAGCGACGGTGTTCGCACCGTCATTTCGAATGAAAACCGGGGCATTGGCACCCATGTCCACCAGAAAAAGCGCGACGGTGTCCCAGGCATATCCCATTGCGCCCGCGCCCTTGAGCGTGGAAAGGAATCGTTCAAATGCCAGTTCCTGGTTCAGCGGCACGCAGGTTTTCTCTTCGCGCTCACCAACCATTTCCGTCTTGCATCCCGTGACGATGGATTTTTCCGTGCCCGTACTTGTTTCGAGTACCTTCGCATCGCCGTCGACGATGAAGATTTCGTCGTCGAAACAATCCACCTTGCGGGTTTCATTGCAAAGCAGCGCGGCCGGAGGCGCCGCCCAGGCTTGCCCGATGCAAAGGGTAACTGCGAAAAAGGCCGCTGTCGGTAGTACGCTTCTCACGGCAGTGTCTCCGGGGATCCCTCGGTATTGGACACCCGGACTGCGTGTCGCGGGCCAACCAACCTCGAAATTTTTATCCTAACCGCGTCTTTGTCGCAACAGCGCAACCGCTTGTTGCAAATACTGCCGGTGCTCGTTGAGCAGGTTGCCGTACAGCTTCTCATCGGGGTCATCAAGCCGCAGCGCGACGGAATCCATGAGCCCCCGGAAGCGCCGTGACGCCAAGGCAGCGAGATTGGCGTCGCTGCCGCCAAACAGCTGGCCCGCCCGGTCCACATCCCACTGACAAATTGACAACGCCTTGAAGGAAAGTCCCCGAAGACGGTGGGAGAAGGTGCGTGATTTGCTGCTGTACCCCAACCTCGTTTCGGCATCACCGACCCGAAAGCCGCAGGCCCGCAATGCGGCGATTTCCGCGAGTTCCCGATCGCTAAACCCGCCGCGTCGCAGTTCGAGGTCCCAGTGCGACCATTGTGACTCCTGCGTGGGCAAGGTCGATGCGGCCCGGGCTCGAACGGGTTCAATCGGCACGGGCGTGGGTATCAAGTCGAACCCTTTGCGGAGGTCCGCGTCAGCCGTTCGCGGCGGCGGCTCAGGAAAACGAGCTGGCGAAAGCGGCACCGCCTGCTGTGTTCCCGACCGCCGCTCCCGGGGAACGCCCTCGGCGATGGCGTCCGGCAGATCTCGACGTTCGATCCGGGCTCGACCATCGAGTCGTGCACGCTGAGCCGCCTGCCGGATAACCCGACGCAATTCACGGACATTGCCGGGCCAGTCGTAGGAGGACAGCGCGGCAACCGCAGAGTCCGATAGACCCGCACCGACATCAATCTCCTGCTGAGTCTCGAATTGAGAAAGGAACCATCGGGCAAGGACGGGCACGTCGTCGATGCGATCTCGCAGCGGTGGCAACCGTATCACGTGTCCTGCGAATCGTTCGTAGAGATCGCGAGGGAAGCCGCCCTGAGATACATCTCGCGCGATTTCGCGATTGGTCGCGGCGACAAACTTGATGTCGACAATCCGATCGGCGCCGATGCCCACGGCGGGCCGAAAGGGTCTGCCTTCGAGCGGGAGCAGTAGCAATGTTTGTGCCTGTCGCGGCAGGTCACCCACCTCATCCATGAACAGTACCCCACCGTGCGCTTCATCCAGGATCCCAGGTTGGCCCTCGCGTGCGACGCCCACAAGGCCGCTGCCTTTTCCGTGGCCGAATAACTTTCCAGTCGCAATGGTCGGATCGCCCGTTGCAAGTTCCGAGCAGTTGATTGTGCGAAACACCTTCTGTGCCCGGTTGCCAAGCGACCAGATGGCCTCGGCAATGGCGGTTTTCCCGGTACCGGTTTCACCGAGAATCAAGACGGGATCGGGCGTGCCAGCGGCAATCAATACTTCCTCGAAGATCTTGAGAAAATTGGGGGCATTGCCGACGAGGGCGCGTTTTCGCAGGTTGGCGAGCGGAGGGAATCGCAACTCGAACTGTTCCACCTTGCGCTGGAGTGCAAGGTTCGACGGGTAAGGAATTTGGTATTCAACAAAGCCAGCTTTTCTGGCCTCGACCTGAATATGAGCCTGGGCATCGCGCACCCGCCGCAACGTTTCTGGATCGGCGGCGTCGTGCCACATCGCTTCGGTTTGCGTCATACGGTTCTCGAGATCAACCATGTGGTTTCGGTGTTCGAGGCGGCCGTTGACGCGAGCCAAAAGATCCGTCAGGTCGAAGGGCTTGGTGACGTAGTCATCGGCGCCCGCTCGAAGGCCAACGTATTTGTCGCCCGGATGACCCTTCGCGGTTACGAACAAAAAGGGTGTGAGCGCTGTTTTTGCCCGCGAACGAACGGTCTTGCAAAAGGCAATGCCGTCCATCCCGGGCATCATGATGTCGGAGACGATGAGATCAGGGGTTTCCTTCTCGATCGCCTGCAACGCGATGGCCGCATTCCGGGCGCGGGTAACGTGATGACCGGCGCGTTCCAGGTTGTACGCAATGGTCTCCAGCATGTCTTCTTCGTCGTCGACCGCAAGGATGTTTGCCATGTTCAATCACGCGTCGTCTGAGGGGTTGGCTTTGCCACGGAGCTCGACTCCGATGCAAGGGGTAATATCAACTCGAATGTGGCACCTTGGCCGTCCTCGCTGCGGAGTTTCACGCTTCCTCCGTGCTGGCGGGCGACGCTTGATACAATCGCGAGTCCGAGTCCCGAGCCGCGCCCGGAGCCCTGAGCCCGTTCTCCCTGGAAGAAACGCTCGAAGACACGCCCCTGTTCCTCGGCGGGGATGCCCGTGCCCGTGTCGGTAACACGGATCAAGACCATGGGGCCTTCGCGCTCGATCGCAACGCTGACTTTGCCGTTCTCCGGCGTGAATTTGAGCGCATTGTCGAGTAAATTGCTGATTGCTCGTCCAAGATAGTGCGCATCCACATCGACAAAGGTCGGTGCCTGCGACGGTATGGTTTCGAGCGAGACATTCTTTTCTTCAAAGGCCGGCCGGGCGAGCTCCATCACTTCGGACACCAGATCGCCTGTCCGTACCCGGGTCGTCGTTGGCGCGCGTTCGGCAATTCGGGCGAGATCCAGCAGATCGTTTACAAGAGAGCCGAGTCGTTTGCACTGGCGTTCTGCGCGATCCAGAAACCGTTCGCGAACCGATACCGGCATCTCGGTGTCGTTCTTGACCGTTTGAAGGGCAGTTTGGATGATGGCGAGTGGCGATCGAAAATCGTGCGAAACGGTGGCGACAAATTCATCCTTGGCATCGGCCATTTGTTTGAGATCGCTGTTGGCATCTTGTAGTTCGCGGGTGCGTTCTGCAACACGATCCGCCAGGGTATCGTTGTGACGTCGGTTCTCCTGGTCCAGTTTGGCCAGCTCATCGGCCATGTGTCGAAAGTCGCCGGCAAGCTGTTCGACTTCGCTATACGAACGAAGGGGCAGGCGAGTGTCCCAGTTTCCTTTTCCGATTTCGCGTGTTGCGTTTGCTAGCGAGCGCAATGGCGAGGTGAGACGACGTGCGATGAACAAGGTCGCGACGAGTCCAGCGATCAATGCCACGGTCACGATGGCAATGGCTCGAAGCGCGAGGTGTCGCTCAGATTCGTCGCGCCGACGCGTGGATACATCGAGCACCACGTAGCCAACGGATCCGGTCGAGTTCTGGGCAGGAGGCGGACCATCGTAGAACGCCTGCTCTTCAATGTCGGGACGGTTTGTGGCCGAAACACCTGTTCGCACGATCGCGGTAACCCATCGCAGATCGCCCGATTCGAGGGTACACGGACTGCACTGGCGCCGATCGGGTGCGGGCCAGGAGGGCGAGGGTCTGCCTTTGCGGGTCCTCGCCGCAATCAAGGCGCCAACTGGATCAAAGACGCCAACTCGTATCACATCCGGGTCGCCGAGGGCGCCATCGAGCACGCCTCCGAGCAAATCGCTGCTGTGCGCCAGTGCTCCGAGGACAGATGCCGCAGCAATGTGGTTTCCAAGTGCCGAAAGACGCTGGCTGGCTTCCGCTCGACTGAGCCGCGAGAAGTTCACGTGGTAGTAGCCCGTGACAACGACAGCAATTGCCGCCATCGCGATGAAGTACCAGAGCCCGAGGTTCCAGCGAAGGCTGCGGCTTTTGAATGGCCGCGTACTCATGGCGTCAAGATCTCCGCCGTGTTTCGGAGATCGTCCGGGATCTTCAACCCAAGTCGAGCCGCAGTGCGAGCATTGATGATCAAGGCATCCGAGCCCGCGAAGGACGTTGCGGATTTGTTGTTGCCACTGAGGACGCGACGCGCCACTTCACCGGCGCGCTTTCCGGAATTGTCAGACTTCGGCACGACAGCGAGCAAGGCCCCGTTGGCGACGTACCACGGCGATAGTCCAATCAATGGAATGCGCTTCCAGTGGGCAAGCTCCAGTGCGTAATAGACCGTTTCTTGGACGGTTGTGCTTCCATCCGGGACCAACCAGAGAGCGTTGACGGCAATTTCTTTCTCGAAACGGTGGAACGCGCGAACCGCTTCCCCGACGTTTTGTGCGGCGACAGCGACGAGTTCGATGCCGTTGTTTCGAGCCGCAACCCGCGCTTCTGAGATCAACCGGCCCGTCTTGACTGGATCGAACACGACGCCCACGCGGCGAGCCTCGGGTGCAATACGGGCGAATATCGAAAACGTCCGCTCGGGTGACGCGTCCTGGAGGATGGCAGCTTCGGTCTTGCGCCCTGGCGAAATCGCTTCAGGTACTGCGACGAGCGCGGAGATGATTTTGGCAGAAACCAGTGCTTTTTGCGTCGCAATCAGGGCCTTCGATCCAATCGCGAAGACAATGCCATTGCATTCTCGGATCAGGCGCTCACGGTCGGTCGCACGATTGACATCCAGGTATGTACTCGGCGCACCAAGAGCTTGGACCGCTTCATTGGCGACCTGTTTCTCCTTTTCATTGGAGAACACCGCACAGTGGGTGCTCGGTACCGCCTGCATGTCCACCGCTGCTGGCGCACGGGCTGAAGCCGCAACGATGGCGGCAAAACAGCAGAAGGCGGCAGTAGGATGGCTGAACATGGGAGTGTTCGTTATTGAAAGAATCCGACGGTTGCGAGGATCCGCAATCGGGTGGCTTCTGCACCCGGGAAATGCGGCGTGTCGTTGTCGGTCAGGTTGCTGCCGGCGATGGAGATCTGCAGACCCGTGGGAGACGTCCATCCAAGTCGGGCATAAGTCGTAATAAACGCATCGAGGGGCTGCGGCACATAGATCTGTCCCGGCGGCAACGCGGAAGTGTCTGCTGGGATGCGCGCCACACTCGCATTGTCAAAGTACTGTCCGTCAAAACTCAGGAACATCGATGCAGGCAAGTTGAGGCGAAACCCAATGCCAACTTTGTGCGTTGGCGATCCAAAGTTTTCGACGTTGTATGGGTACGCTTCTTTGCCCCGGATGTAGACGTGAGCGTAGTGGGCGTAGGCGTTGACGGCGGGGGTAACCACATCGACGCCGGTTTCTCCACCCATTCCGATGATGGCATCATTATTTCCATACGGGATCTCCGTCACTGTCATGGTGTTCGGGTCGACAGTGCTGTTTCGAGCATCAAGCGTGATCCAGTCCGTCATTCGATACACAAATCCGTTGGTGAACACCCGCAACCAATCGGTCAGGGTGCCGGCATAACCGAGCTCGCCATACGCGATCCTTTCGCTATTCAGATGTCGGTTTCCGCGCAACGGTGCGTTCGGCAGGTCGAGCTTGGCGAAATTTTCGACGGCGTAGGGGTTGTTGTAACCGGTGTTCAACGCCAGTCTCAGCTGGTGGCCTGATTTCGGTGAGAAAACGACCGACAATCGCGGCGAAATATTGGTTCGTGTCAGCGTTTGTCGGTCGATGCGCAGGCCCGCGCCAAGTCTCCATTTTCCGAGGATCACGGTGTTTCCCCCGTATCCTGCGACGTTCAGCAACGCATCTTCATTCTCGGTGATGTTCGATGAGAGGGTGTTGGCGCGAACTTCAGTTCCCCATCGACCCTCCATGGGTAGATCAAACGCCCGGAACCTCAGCGTATGATTCAATTCTCCGTATGCCGTGTTGAACTGCACCGCGAATGGCTTGCCTGGAACGACAAAATCGTTCGACTTGATCCACCCTCCGTTCCATCCCGCCATGAAATTGAGATCGCCTTTGGGAGATCCTGGACCTCCCAGCCGTTGACGGCCGACGATGCGGGCATATGCGAGCGTTGAATCAAAGGGCACCAGGGTCGACCCGGTTGGCATGATGGTCGTGCGACCCGACATGACGCCGGACTCAAGTGATACGGATTGGTTTGGCGCAGGGTTGTACCCCAAATGAAGTGTTCCGCCGCCCGCCATTTGATCGCGACCTGGGTCGATCCCTGCGCGTGGTTTCTCGAACAGCGTCAGCCGGCGTGCGATGCCAGATGCCCGAAACCGCCATGGGCCCGACACCGCGCCACTTCGCACGCCGGCGCGAAAGTCGCCCGGAGTGCTCGCATCAAGGCGCGCTTCGTTCCACGGAAAATCTTCTGCGGAACGGGTGATGATGTTGATGACGCCGAGCAGTGCTTTGTTGCCGTAGACCGCGCCGCCGGGTCCCATCACGATCTCGATGCGATCGATGTCGGCGAGCGAGATGGGCAACATTTCGTACGCGGTGCCGCCGGAATAGTCGAGGTAGGCGGTCCTTCCGTCGATCAACAAAAGTACGCGGTCCGAGTGATCGTATGCGAAACCTCGGGGACCGATTTGGCCGTCGGTTGCCGAAAGTTGTCGGACATCCAATCCGGGTACGCGGCGCAAGATCTCAGGCAACGAGGTCGCACCCATCTTCCGAATCTCGTCGCTTGTGATGACGAATGTTGTCGATGGTGCTTCCGAAATACGGGAGGGTTGACCCGACGGCGTGACGACGGGTGGATCCCATACGCCGCTGTTAGGCGTTTCGTCGGTTGTCGCACGCGCCGGTGCAGCACCCACGAGCAGGAAAAGAAAGATGATGCCCGCGCCTGATCGCGGTCGGGTCGATGTGTGTTTGGCCACGGCGGGGAAATAATAACGGACGACTCCTTCCGACAGCAACGTTCGTACCAACATATGAATTCAGGCCTCTACCGGGGGAGGCGCTTATCTAAACACACAAAACACACCCGCGCGGAGGGCTTTGTCAGGGAGAAACGAACGGGTCCGAAAATGCCGGATTTCCAATGAAATCGCGATCCGTCAGGCTGCCGAGAAACTCCAACACGTCGCTTTTTTCTTCGGGGGTCAGCACAAAGCCTGGAAGGAAGCGATTCTTGTTGGGATTGAGCCGTCCGTCGCCTGCGTTCTGTCCTGTTTCAATCCGCCGCCCACCGGCACCGTAGAATTCGAGCACCTCCGCAAGGGTTGCAATGCTGCCATCGTGCATATAGGGCGCTGTGAGTGTGACGTTGCGCAGGCTGGGCGCGCGAAATTTTCCCGCGTCTTCGCGCTGTCCAGTGTGCTCAAACAAACCCTGGTTTCCAAGCGGATACGCGCCGGTTCCACCAATGTTGTAAAGGCCGGTGTTGTGAAATGCGCGCTCATCGAAGACGCTTTTCTTGTGAATTGTCGCCACCGCGAAGTTGAATCCGCCATGGCAATGGAAGCATTCGAGACGTTCGGTAAAAAATAGGTTCATGCCGCGAACGGCCCCCGGTGTCAGAGCATTCGTATCACGGTGATACGTGAACCGGTCAAAGGGAGAATTGCCGGAAATGAGTGTGCGCGAAAAGCTCGCAATCGCTGCCACCACGTTCGGAAATGTGATGGATGGTTTGGTGTCCGGGAAGGCGGCGTCGAATCGCTCTTGGTAAATCGTGTCAGCTCGCAGTCGTGCGAGGACCTCGTCTTCGCGTCCGGTGACGCCCATTTCAACCGGCGTTTCACCGAAGAGCGGCACGGGGATCTGCTGTTCGAGGAAGGCGAGCGCGGGGTTGGCCCAGGTCAGGGTCGCGTTGTAAGCGACGTTGGTTAAACCCATGGAGCCTCGTGGGTGCATCTGATTTGTTGAACCGATCGCAAGTGCTTTGCCATCGGCAAACCCAAGGGCCTGCTGGTGGCAGGTGCCACAGGATTGGGTTCCGTTTCCGGATAGCCGCTTGTCGTAAAATAGGAGTCGTCCGAGCGTGACTTTTTCGACCGACATTGGATTTTCGGCGGGAACCTTCGGTTCCGGGAACCCGAGCGGCAGTTTCCAATCGAACGGTGCGTCCTTGTCGCTGCCGCATGCCGCCACGAGCAGCACCAATCCCGTCAAACTGGTCCGAGAAAAGTTTGCGGTTTTCATTCGGTTCGGAAAAAGGTTTGTGCCGCGCATTCATTTGCGCACAGGCCCGTGGCAGGATCGAGGCCGAGATTGGTGAATAGCGGTGCACATTCCGGATCGTTGTTGCCGGACATACAGCCTGGTCCAGTTCCGGTTGTATTGAACGCCAGATTCGACGAAACGAGCAGGGATGCGAGATCGATCACCACGGTGTTCCTTTCTGGATCAAACGGCAGTGTAATGGTGGCTCGATTGGGTTGCGCGCATTCTGTGATCGGTGCCACGGATGCGGCGCTTGAGCTGCAATTGGTACTTCCGAGGTGAATCAACCAATCGGATTTCCCGTCTGCGTTTTCAAGATCCACCCGGGCGAACTTGTAGCCGGCTTGCCAATCCCAGTGCATCGCCCCGAGGTTAAGTGGCGCGTCCGCACGCGTTGGCAGTTGGTGATTTTGAGCGAAGGGAACGCCAACCGTGAATCGGATTTTCGTGGTGGTTCCCGCTCGGGCAGACCCGCGTACCGTCGTGTTGATTTCCTTTGTGCCGTTCTCGCACGGTCCCATCGCGTTCTCGAAATCGAGCAAGGCGGTATTTTCATTCTGCCACTTACCGTCCGCATCGAGGATCATCTTGCGTTCGCTGCCGTCGGCGCTCACCAGCCGGAAATCAGAAAGGAACAAACGGAAGTCGGCGATGCGCATCTCCTGCGGCGGGTTCCCAAGCATCACCCTGGGCGCGATACATTCAATCGGAGCGGCATTCGCGCGTGCTGCGAATCGAACCACAATCGGATCGCGTTCGGAGTCGCCTCCGCACGAACAACCTGCAATCCAGAACGCGACCGTAAATGCCGAACGTTTGAAGATCTGTATTTGATTGGCCACGGTTCTACCGGTGGTTTTGACCCCGAAGACGACGCTTGCGGTAGTGGCGGACGAGACCGAACATACAAATCAGTCCCCACCCGAGCCCATTTTTACCTGGCGGGCGTCCAATGCGACACCCACATCCACCGGACGGGGTTCCACCGCACACTCCGTGCTTCTCACATAACCAGTCGGCGGTCTCCGGGCAGAGGTCGATCACACAGCGATCGGGGGCAGGGAGAGTCGCCACGGTGACAATGGGCGTCCACGTTCGTCCGTCATCGAACGATTGACCGAGCAGAAACTGATCCCCTTGAGTTTCGCCCGCAGCACACGCGTACAAGACGTTGCCGCGATGTTTGAGGCATCGATAGCGGGGCCCGTCTTGCTTGGACGGAATGGGTGCTTCCCAGGTCGAACCCAGATCACGGGAAACATACAGCGATGCAGGTGCTTCCGATTCACGGGAAAGCAGCGCGGCGCCGGCCACATAGAGGGTACCGGGCGTCTCGCCCTGCGTAAAACCGGTCACCACCTCGCCATCCTGCAGACGAAGGATTCTGGTCCCGGAGTCTCCCGCGTCGTCGGTACGCCAGACTTCGTCCACGCCTTCGGGTGTTGAGCGAGAAAAATAGAGGCGTTTCGCATTGTCTGGGGCAATCGCAAGCAGGCTGGAGAATCGATTGGGTTCTGGAAAGGCTGGCGTGGGATCTAGAAAATCAAACGTACTACCGTTGTCACGCGACCGTGCAAGTGTCGGTCGGGCATTGGTACCAATTCCCGTGAGGTAGATCGTGGCGGGATCGCCTGGCGCAGAGTCGATCTGGAAAAAGGTGCCGGTCGCTGGAAGGTTGCGCAGCAACTGATAGCTGGCACCACCGTCTACTGAGCGATAAACCGAACTCAATGCACCGTCCGTAACCAGTGCCCATATGGCGTGAGGTGCGGTGGAACCTTCTGCGATCGATTTCACGATCGCCCCGGCTGGGATTCCCATCGCGCGCAACCAGGTGCAGGTTGAATCGGCCCGCGCTCGCAAGATTCCGCCTGAACCCGGTACGTGAATCGAGCCCAGATTATCAACCAGGAAGCGTTCTGGTGTCTTGCGTCCGTAGGCCTCCTCGCAAAACAGTCGTGGACTTGGTGTCGCGTGTTTTGCAGTCACGATGCCGAAGTTCAACACCAGAACCCACGTTTCGTGTTGTGCGCGAAAGTGGAAATCGACGGCATCAGGGACCAGGCACACGCCATTGGTTACGGCGGTGCATGCAATCGGCGGGGATTGTGGTGCAACTGTCGCACCTGCGGAAACGTTGACGAACGTCAACGCGATCGCACAGGTAACAACCAGGCTGGCGGTCGTGGGCATCAATGACGTTGATACCACGAGCATAATATTCTGGAAACCGCGTCGCGTTCACCGTCACGGCGACGCGTGCTATTGGTCCTCTGCTTGTGGCGATTTGGGCAGGCGTACAGTGAAGGTTGTTCCGGAACCGGTTCGGCTATCCACCTCGATCGTGCCTTGATGATCTTCCACGATGCGTGCGACCATTGCGAGTCCGAGCCCCGTTCCACTTGCTTTACCGGCCGTGAAGAAGGGTTCAAAAATCTGATCGAGGTTTTCTGGAGGGATTCCCACGCCGTTGTCGCGGATCAAGATTTCTACCGCCGCTTTCCGGTCGATTTCGCAGGCGGTTGCCGAAACCCGAATCTCACAATCGGTCGTCCGTTCGAAAGGCATGGCCTCGTCTGCATTGCGCAGCAGATTCCACATTAGCTGACGAAATGCGCCGCTCGAACACTGGATCTGCAACGTCGATTCGGCGTGAAGATTGATTTTGGAACGGGGATTTCCCTGTGCGAACGCCTGTGCCAATTCGGCCAGATGTTCCTTCACGTCGATCGTTTCCAGATTTCGGTTTGGAGGGCGCGTGTAGTCGAGCAACGAAGAGATAAGAGCGTTGAGGCGATCGACTTCCCGGATCACAATCTCGGCCAGTTGTTGCGAGTCGGGATCGGTTGGGTTGAGCGCTCGCAGAATTTCCACCGAGCCGGAGATGCTGGCGAGCGGATTTCGTATTTCGTGCGCAACGCCAGCAGCGAGTCTTCCGATGCCGGCTAGACGTTCGGAGCGCTGAACGAGCATCTCCATACGGCGAAACTCAGTTAGGTCTTGAAAGTGTATGACGCGACCGATGATTGCTCCCGAGTGATCGCTCAGGGGCGTTGCGGATATCCCAATTCGTTTCGAGTTGCCGTCCGGGCGGGTGACATCAATTTCCTGCCGACGAATGTTCCCCACCGGCCCGGCCCGTTCAAGCATCGTCATGATTCCGGGGATGTGCCTGGCGATGCTTTGCCGCAATGCAAAGTTGCGATCGATCCCAAGAATTTCGGCTGCGGCGTCGTTGACCGATGTGATGATTCCCGTTCGAGTCGTGGTCATCAATCCGGATGAAAGGCTACGGATTGTATTCTCGTGAAGGGATGCCAGATCGCCGGCGAATCGTTCATGCCGAATGAGGCGTTCCCCCGCCCTGCGAGTCTGGTTGGCCAGCATAAAACCGAGCGCGGCCACGGAAAGCACGCCCGAAAGATTCACGACCACACGCAACATCAAATCTCGCCCGGTGAGGTCCCAGGGCATGACGGGTTGACCGGTGATGGGCGGAAGCCATTCAAGATAACCCGCAGCAAACACCGCGATCATGCAGGCGGACCCGGCTATCGCCACATACAGCACCCCGTTTCGGGTCGGCAACAAGGCCATCGCCACGATATCAACCAGATAAAGAAACGTATATCCGCTGCCTGCACCGCCGGTGGCGTGCACAAGCACCGAGATGATGACGAGGTCGACTGCGATTTGGAGGTATGCGAATCGCAGTGCGCTTCGTACGAAACGCATCGAGAGCCCGTAAGCGACGCTTGCCAGGTACGTCACCGCGAGCAAAGAGAATACGAATCGCCCGTAGGGACCACTCAGATTTTCGGCGCTGTTTCCCCACCACGCGACCGCAACGACGGCACCCAGCAAGAGTGTCGCGAGGGCGACGCGGAAGACCATCAGATAGACGATCATCCGCATGGCGTCTCGTCGGCGCAGATCGGTCGCCTGTTCCCTGGTGAGCGCCAGATCTTCTGGGGTCGGGACCGGCGTCAGCTGGCTGTCCCGAATGGTGTCCAGATCGGTGTCGGTGATGTGTTGAGCGTCCAACGGAACCGATTTCGCCCGAGGTTTAGCCAGCCTTGATGCTACCGGCCATCTCGAAAATTGGCATGTACATCGCGATGACAAGACCACCAATGACACCGCCCAGGAAAACCATCATCAGCGGTTCAATCATGCTGGTCATCGAGGCGACGGCCACGTCGACTTCTTCTTCGTAGAAGTCAGCAATCTTTGTGAGCATCGTGTCGAGTGCACCCGTTTGTTCACCGACGCCAATCATTTGCACGACCATCGGAGGAAACATCGCAGTTTCCATCAGCGGGCCGGCCATGTCCTTACCTTCGGAGATCTTGGCACGAGAATACATGATCGCTTCCTCGACCACCTTGTTCCCCGATGTCTTTCCGACGATCTCAAGCGCATCGAGAATCGGAACACCGGATGAAAGCAGCGTGCCCATCGTTCGCGTGAAACGTGCGACTGCGACTTTTCGCAATACGTTTCCCAAGAGGGGCATTTTGAGCAACCCCGAATCGAACGCGTACCGACCCTTGGGATTCGCCAAGACTGCTTTGAGTACAAAACTCATGCCGATTAACCCGATAACGATATAGGGGAGAAAATTCGCCATCATGTGGGATAGGTCGATGACGATTTGAGTGGGCTTTGGAAGTGCACCGCCACCGAACTCTTTAAACATGTTCTCGAACACCGGAATAACCTTCGTCAACAGAATCGTCACGACGAGCGCCGCAATCACCAATGTGATGAGCGGATACATCATGGCGCCCTTGACTCGGCGCTTGAGCTTTTGAGCTTTTTCGATGTACTGCGACAGACGCTGCAAGATCGTGTCGAGAATACCGCCGACCTCGCCCGCGGCGATCAAGTTCACGAAGAGCTCGTCAAATACTTTGGGGTGCTTCTTCATAGAGTCCGAGAGGGTCAAACCACCTTCAACACCTCCCTTGATTTGCCCGAGGACTTTTCCGAACCGTTTGTTCTCCGTTTGCGTCGCGAGTATGTCCAGGCACTGTACGATCGGAAGACCGGCGTCGATCATCGTTGCGAATAGCCGCGTAAAGATGACGATGTCCTCTTGTTTGACGCCTGAGCCGAAGCTCAGGTCAAGCGGCTTGCTTTGCTTCTTGACCGTTACGGGTTGAAGCAATTGCAGTTTTAGCTTTGAGTGGACGGCTTCGATACTTTCAGCCTCCATGACGCCCTTTTTCACGTCGCCTTCACGCGTGCGGGCCTCCCATATAAATGAGGGATTCGCCATCGTTACGTTCTCCGATTTTGGTTTGGGAAGGTCATGAAAGGACTAGCGTACGGGCCGGGCGCCGCGGCCAGGCGCAACACCGGGTGAAACGCCCCCGTTGGCGATGAGTTGTTCAAGTTCCTCGGGTTCAGAGGAGTGTCCAATCGCTTCCTCCAGCGTGATGCGTCGGGTTAGATACAGCTGAGCAAGGGTTTGATTCATCGTTTGCATGCCGGATTTTCCCTGTCCGATTTGCATCTGCGAATAAATCTGGTGCAACTTGTCTTCGCGTATCAGATTTCGAATCGCCGCATTCGGAATCATGACCTCGGTTGCGGGGACACGGCCCTTGCCCGATGCGTGCGGAAGCAGTGCCTGGCTGACAATCCCTTCCAGCACAAACGAAAGCTGGGTGCGGATCTGTGACTGTTGATTCGCTGGAAACACGTCAACGATGCGGTTGATGGTTTGCACCGCACTGTTTGTATGAAGGGTCGCGAAACAAAGGTGACCCGTTTCGGCCGTGACGAGTGCTGCCTCGATCGTTTCTAGATCGCGCATTTCACCGAGCAAGACAACGTCCGGATCCTGGCGAAGAATGTATTTCAAAGCATGTTTGAAAGAAGCGGTGTCGGCTCCGATCTCGCGTTGGTTGACGAGGCACCCCTTGTGCGGGTGTAAATATTCGATCGGATCTTCGACGGTGATGATGTGTTCGTGGCGCTCGGTGTTGATCTTGTCGATCATTGCCGCGAGCGTCGTTGATTTGCCCGAGCCCGTCGGGCCGGTAACCAGCACCAATCCCCGTGGTTTGTTACACAGATCGTCGATGACTTGAGGCAGCCCCAGCTCGCTGCAGCTCTTGATCTGAAAAGGAATCGTTCGGAAGGCACCGCCCACCGCGCCCCGTTGCATGAACAAATTGGCGCGAAATCGAGAAAGATTGCGAACGCCAAACGAAAAGTCGAGTTCCTGAGTCTCTTCAAATCGCATCTTCTGGGCGTCCGTCAACACCGAGTAACACAGTTGCTTGGTTTCGACGCCGTTCATGGCGTTGAGACGCAACGGGACCAGTTGGCCATCGATGCGCAGCTGCGGAGCCGATCCAGTGGTGATGTGGAGATCCGATGCACCTTGCTCGCACATTGCCTTCAGCAGTTGCTGAAGATTGACTTGCATCGTTGGTGTACTGGTGGCCATTTTCTTGTCCTAGTCTGCTGCCGTGACGCGACTGACTTCTTCAATCGTCGTGACACCTTCACAAAGTTTGCTGACCGCTGCCATGCGGAGGGTCTTGAGACCGTGGCGAATCGCCTCGGTCTTGAGTTCTGCGGCCGAGGCGCCCTGCAAGATCAGCTCTTTCAAAGCCTCCTTCATCAACATGATCTCGTAAACAGCGATACGACCTTTGTAGCCGCTGCCTCCGCAAACCTTGCAATCACCGCCTCTACCACGCATGCACTTGGCGGTTTCGATGGCTTCATCGCTGATTCCTGCCAATTGCATCTTTTCTTTCGGCGTATCGACGGGTTCTGCGCAGCCCGAGCAGACTTTACGAACCAGGCGCTGCGCCTCAACCACGTTCAGAGATGCGGTAACAAGGAACGGCTCGATGCCCATGTTCAACAAACGTGTAACGGTTGAAGGGGCGTCGTTGGTGTGGAGCGTGGACAACACGAGGTGGCCCGTCAACGCCGCCTTGACCGCGATTTCACCGGTTTCGAAGTCACGAATCTCGCCGATCATGATGACATCGGGGTCCTGACGCAGAAAGCAGCGCAACGCGGCCGAGAAATTGAGTCCAATTTCATCGTGCATTTGACACTGGTTAATGCCGGGAAGGTTGAACTCGACAGGGTCTTCGGCCGTGCAGATGTTTTCTGTCACCTGGTTCAATTCGGCGAGTGCGGAATAGAGGGTCGTCGTTTTTCCCGACCCGGTGGGTCCCGTGACGAGGCACATGCCGAATGGTTTGTGGATTGCGCCTTTAAAATCCTCAAGCTGGGGTCGCTCAAAACCCAGGCGGGTCATGTCCAGTTGCAGATTGCCCTTGTCGAGCAATCGCATACAGATCTTTTCGCCAAAGAGTGTTGGCATGACCGACACGCGGTAGTCCATCTCCTTGCCGCCCGCGAGCTTGAGCTTGATACGACCGTCTTGCGGCAGGCGACGTTCGGAGATGTCGAGTTGCGACATGATCTTCACGCGCGACGACAATGCGGCTTTCAGCGTCGGTGGAATCTGCAGCATCTCTTGCAGAACCCCATCCACGCGATACCGAACGCGGTAACTTTTCTCGTACGGCTCAATGTGGATATCCGAGGCGCCCATCTGGATCGCCTTGGTGAGAATGTGGTTTGACAGGCGTACGACGGGAACGTCTTCGGCCTGCTTCTCTAGATCGACAACGCCCGGGTTATCTTCGACGGTCTTTTCGACCGTGACGGTGTTCTCAAGCTCTTCGAGAAGCGCTTCGAGATTAATGAGCTCTGCGGTCTTCGGCTGGTAGTACTTCTTGAACGCCTCGTCGATGCCGATTTCCGACGCAACCACCACTTCGATGTTGTAGCCGGTCAGAAATTTCAAATCGTCGATCGCAAGAATGTTCGAGGGGTCCGCCATCGCGACGATGAGCGACGATCCCGTTCGACTGACCGGAATGACGCGGTGCCGTAGCACAACGTCTTTCGGCATCAGGCTGATGAGTTCCGGCTCAACCTCCCAGTCGTTCAAATTGATCGATGGGACGCCGTATTGCTTCGACAGGAACTGGGTGAGTTCCCCCTCGTCGATAGCACCCAGCTTCACAAGGCTCGTGCCAATGCGTTCACCGGATTTACGGCTTTCCTCTTGCGCGAGATCCAACTGTTCGTGGGAGATCAGTTGATCGCGCAGCAGTAACTCTCCGAGTCTGCTCATTTTGCTAGTTTGGCGGTCGTCAGAAAGTCGACGCTCCTTGAGTTCCATCGTATCCGGAGCTGGCCCAACGGTACAGTTCGCGAATGCGTTTTGCTCCAATATGCTACAGTCCGCGCCCGTGAAAACACCGATCGAGCGCCGTCCTCGCACCAACAGGGATGATTCGCCGAGGACCCGGCGGCCGATCGCGAACTCGGGGCGACGGAACTCGGGCGCGCCGATCCGTCGCGAGGGCAGCTATCGGGTACCCGAGGAAGTGGGTCGCAAGATCGCGTTCGGGCATCCCTGGGTCTATCGAGAAGCCTTTGGCGGCCGCGCTCCCAGCGAGCCCGATGGGACGGTGGTGGACATTCTCACCGGGAACGGCGAATTCGTCGGCCGCGGATTTACCGATGCCGAACACGCCATCGCGGTTCGCGTCCTCAGCCGGGATGCAAAAGAGGCGGTGCATCCTGGCAGCGGCGCCATAGCCCGACGGTTCGAGTCGGCCATTCAGGCCCGTTGGATCCTGCGAGCGGCCGAGCGGGATAAACCCGTCGGGATGCGTTTGTTTAGCGGAGACAGCGAGGGGCTGCCGGGGGTGACGGTGGATCGCTACGCCGATTTCGTGGTCGTGCAGTGGTTGTCGCAGGGTGCGCTCGCCTGGCAAGAGGAGCTTTACGAGTCCATCGTCGCGACCGTCAAGCCCATCGCCATCTACGAGCAGCGGCGGGTGAGACCGCTGGCAGGCCAGGCACCACCGGAAGCCGCACACTGCGTTTGGGGCAAAGAGGCACCGCTCGAGGTTGTGGTCGAAGAGGCGGGAACACGGATGTCCGTCGATGTGACCGCTCCCCTCGGTGTGGGCATGTTTCCCGATCTGCGACTGGGCCGGGATCTGGTCGCCGGCCTGGCTTCGGGCCGCAGGATCTTGAATCTGTTTTCGTATACCGGTGCCTTCTCGGTTCGGACCATGGCGGCGGGTGCAGACTCGGTCGTTGCTGTGGATACCTCCGCCCGCGTCCATGCCCGGGCGCGACGAAACTTTGAGTTGTCGGGTTTGGATGCAGAGAAAATGGAATGCATCACGGATGACGCCGGCAAGACGCTCGAGCGATTTGTCGAGCGCGGCCGTCAGTTCGACCTGGTGGTTTGCGATCCGCCAACCTTTTCACACGGTCAGGCCGCCGGTCAGCGTTTCTCGGTCGCGCGCGATCTCGTCGGCGTGTTGGCGAGTTCGATGCGGGTGCTAACTCCGGGCGGTTTATTGGCTGCCGCCACCAACTCAGTCAAAGTTTCGATGACCGACTTCGAGCGAACGCTCGGCGAGGCTTCGTACCACGCAGGCGTCGATGTACGCATCGTTTCGCGGGTGGGCTTGCCTCCGGACTTTCCGGTTTCTCCCGGTTTTCCCGAAGGCAACTATCTCAAGTTCGTTCTGTTGCACAAGCGGTAGCGAACCGCCGTGACAACCGCAACACGCATGCCTAGCGGCCGCGGTTCTTGATTTCTTGGAGGAACTGATTCACCGTCGCTTCAACGGATTCGTTGAACCCTACGTTGTTGCGGGCGATCTCGCGCAACGCAGTGACAGCTGACTTATTGTCGCACTGCACTAGCGCCTCGGCGCCGCTTGAGAGTTGACGGGCTCGTTCGGCCGCAAGGACGACGAGCGCAAATCGATTTGGGACTTTTTCCAGACAATCTTCAACGGTTACGCGTGCCACAAGTATCTCCGAAAGGAGCCTCAATCTAGGGAAGCCACGCCGAATGTCAAGGCGCGATGAAAACCCCCGATTGCAAAGACCCATCCAGACCCGTAATGTTTTCAGTCTGCCTTGGCCTAACCGACTAACGTTTATTTCTCATTCGACCGACTGCGCCCTTCTGGGGAGGAGGAGCAGCAAGGGAGACCCAAATGCCTGCGATTACTGTGAATTGGAGCGATCTTGAGATCGCGTTCGAACGAAATTCGCCCGAACAGGAAAGTTTTCTCGACCTGACCACGGGCGATTTACTTTCGATAACCGAAGGTGAGCCAGATGCGGCCTCACGAAAGTCGAAAGTATCGACCGACCCGGATCGATTTCTGCGGGTCGATCCTGCCTCATCCCGTGAGCAATATCGCTGGATGGAGCGATTTGTCGGCCTTGTCGTGGATGATGCCCTTCGCGATCGGCTTATCATCGCCATTGATGGCAAAGGCGCTTTTCGCCGCTTTAAAGATGTCTTACTGGCCTTTCCGGCCGAACGGGAGCGGTGGTTTTCCTATCGTTCTGAGCTTTTGCATTTTCATATGCAGACGTGGGTCGAACACACCAAGCTTGAAATTGCGAATGAGCCGCCCTGGGGTCAGGTTGCAGAACCGAGCGAGCCGGACGTGTTGCCGAAGCCCATCGTCAGTGGCGAGCCACCGGGGGAAATCCTGCGTCGGCAGGCCCGCGAGTTGCTGGAGGTCATTGCCGCGTCCGAATTGCCCACGGCGCTCACTTTCCTTGCGTTCCTTCGGGATCGCGGTGCCAGTTCGTTTCTTGGCTCCCACGGCAGCCGCGGCGACGAGGAACTGACGCCCGCGCCGACACCCACGGTTGCTGAGATCATCACCGGCTAGGCAGGCGATCCGTTGCCAGGAGGCGGCGCCCAAATCCAGCCATCCGCGCGCGGCAATTCGCCGAGGTCGGTCGGCTTTTCCCAGCCCTCCACAGCCCAAAAATACCCCGTGAGTGCGCACATCACCGCGTCAAAAAGGTGATCACTGCGGACGCATTCTTCGCGCCAAATGCCCGGGCCGAATCGCAACACATCTGAGAGGGCTTCAAGAATAAGCGCACGCGTTTGCTGTTCCTCGTGATCGCGTTTGTAGATGCTTTCAAGCTGCGCGCTCCGATCGGAACGAACGCCCTTCAACCTCGGCAACCAGGCAATCGTTGCCTTGGGGTAAACCTCGATCAGGTTTTCGTCGAGTCGATGCGTATCACCGAGTGCTTTGACCAAATGGGCTGCACGCGCGGTCAGGGGACCCATGCCCTGTCCCAGGGTTTCCCGCGGCATCAGTCCCCGTTTTTGCTGCAAATAGATTTCGGTCGCGCGCTGGGTGTAGGGTGTGAAGACGGGCTTGCCTCGGCGCGAGTTGCGATCCTCCGGTAAGTCGTTCGTCAACTGTCGCATCGTGATGACGGTCGGATCAACACAGGCCGCCTCGCCAGGGCAGGTCGCCAGGGTGCAACGCAAACACGCAGTGAGGGTCAACGGCGCATCGACCGCCAGCAGTGACTTGGGACCCGCCGCCCGAATCTCCTCCAACAAGGCAGCGTCAAACAGTGGAACGTGGCCTCTTCTGGGTTCGAGGCGCTCGACCAGCACGTGCTCACCGGGGTCAAAATCACGCCGGAGGACGGCGATGGCCGTGGTTTTTCCCTTGCCGCCGCCGAGATCAACACCGACGAATCGCTCGAAGGTTCTGGGATGATTCACTGTATTCAGAGTGGGGCATGGCGAGGCCACCGTCAATCGCCCGGCAAATGCGCTACCATTCAGACACAAGACAACTGAAGCCTGGACCGCCCTGCGGCCGGGACGGAGGAAGCCATGCGACGTTCAATGTTCAAATCGAAACTGCACCGAGTCCGCGTTACCGAAGCCAACCTCGACTACGAGGGATCGGTCACGATCGACGAGACCTTGATGAAAGCGGCGGATATTCTGTCCTACGAACAAGTTCATATCTGGAATGTTAACAACGGAAGTCGGCTACAGACCTACGCGATTCCGGGCGATGCAGGCTCGGGTGTGATCTGTTTGAATGGATCGGCTGCACGACAGGCTCAGGTCGGAGATACGATCATCATCGCGACCTTTGTCGACGTCGAGGCCGCCGTTCTTGATAGCTCGGGCTGGCAACCGACCGTCGTCCATGTCGACGAGGGCAATCGATTGCGAGACACGCGTTTCGCGGAGCGCGCCCGCGTCGTTGCCCGTTAGATTGGATTCAATGCCCACGCGTGCCGAAATGTTGCGGTCGTTCATTGCGCAGAATCCAGGGGATCCTTTTCCTCGGTACGGACTTGCGCAAGAAATGAAGAATACGGGAGATCTGTCAGGCGCCTGGAGCGAATTCGCCAGCTTGCTTGAGGCGTTTCCCGACTACGTGCCGGCTTATCTCCACGCCGGTAATACGCTTGTCGCGCTTGCAAGGCGGGACGAAGCACGCGACGTTTACGCGCGTGGTTTGACTGTGTGCCGACGGGTTGGCGATATGAAGACCCTGGGAGAGATCCAGTCGGCGCTCGACTCGGCCTAGGGTGCGCCCGAGTCTGAGGGTGCGGCCTTCAGGGTGTCGGCACGGTCGTCTGGCTTGATTTTCTTGGCCTCAACGCTCGCGGCGGTTTGTCCGTTCGGGACGATGCCGTATCTCGCTGAAGTCCCCAGGGCCACGAGTTTCCGATTGAAATCGTAGACGTTCAGGATGAATTGCAACTGGCCGCTGATTTCGCTCGTGCTGAAATCGGCGGCTCCGAGACTTTCAACCACCTTTCCGTTCTCACCCAGGCAGGGAACCGTGATCTGGTGCTCGTCTGAGCCCGTAACCACCAGTCCGCACGCGCCAACCCGCGCAAGAAACTCGGGCTCAAGGGCTGGATCCAACGACATCTTGATTGTGAAGTAGGAGTATGTGGTTTCCTCGGAACATCCCGAGGCGCCAAACAAGAAAAGTGTCGCGGCGATACCAAAAAAAGTTTTGTACAAAATCGAGTTCATTCGCGTCCGTCTCCGAAGCAAAGGTAGCCAGGCATGCAACCACGGGCTGGCTTGTCGCTTGGTTGCGAGGCAAGGATGCCAACGGCGACGGTTCCTCCGACCACAGCCGCTGCGGCGGCCCAGAACCACCACTCCGTAAAGATGTTCGACTCTTCGTCGGACTCGGAGGCTTCGTCTTGCTCGGTCGCGGCGACGTTTGGTGTGACCAAGCTTCGGCGAAGAGCATCCGGCGTTTCGTCGTCGGTTGCCGGGGTTGGGATTTCGGCTGGCAGATCAGGCGTTTCTTCAACAGGGACCGCTTCTGATTCCGAGTCGGCCACATCTGCTGCAACCGGCTTCGCGGGTTCCTCGTCCGCGCGCGCAGAAGTCATCAGGGTTGGCAGCAGCAATCCGGCGATCGCCATCGAAACCCAGGCCCGTCGTAGCACACCAGTTTTAAAACCCATTTCGGGTGCGGATTGTACATGAGTCGGAGCGGATGCTCAAGAACATCGAAACTACGAGTTTGACTCGGTACCATTACCCTGTCGTTGCAGCTCTCTATTTCAGGCTTTTGGCCTTTGCTTTCTTGGGATCTGCGGTGAAACGACCGTTGTCCGGGCCAGGTTCACCTTCGGCCGAATCGACGGCCGCTCCACGCTTTTTTGCGAGGCCGGGTGGCATGGCGGGTTGTTTCTTGGCGAGTCCAGGGGGGACTTTTTCGGCAGTTGGAGGCGCAACCTGTCGCCCGCGGCCCGGCATTGGCGTCGGTTCGTCCGGCGCGGGCGCCTGAACCTGTCGCGGGGCCGCCGTCGGCATCGGAGTTGGTGCTACGGTTGGCGTCGGCGCCGGAATGGTCATCGGCCGACGTGATACGGCAGGTTGGGTCGGGGGAACAGGCGGCGCAGCGGGTGCGGGTGGTGCGGGTGGTGCGGGCGCCGGGGGTGCGGTGACAACAGGGGCTTGCGGAGCAGGAGCTGGAGCCGTTGTGACAACAGGGGCTTGCGGAGCCGGAGCCGCTGTGATCGGTGCGGGTCGTTGAGGGGGGCGGTTTTTCGGGCGCGAACTGGGCGCTGTCTGTGTCGGCGGTGGTGCGGCGTTACCGCCCGATCCTGTGGTGGAACGGAACTGAACGTGACACCCCGACGCCAACGAGGCGCCGACGACGAGCGAGAGTGCGAACGCTGCCTGCCGAATCATGCGATATGGAATCATGCGGTCCTCTTGGGGGTCACGGAGTTGTGTCACCGAGCTCACAGTTGAGACGGTGTCTCGGTTGCCTTCATTCTACAACGCAACCATGCGCGCAAGTTCCTTGAACTTCTCGCGTCCTTCGTTTGTCAGTTTGCCGAAGTCGTCGTCCGGGTGACAGTCGTCGCAGTCGGTTTTGTGCCCTGCGTCCTTGGCCTTCTTGACCATGCGCTTCATTTCCTTGCGGGCTTCCTTGATACCTCCCTTGGCGCACGCCGCCGCGACCGACGAGTTACCTTTCGTGGCCAGGGTGCACGCATCGGGGCCGCTGTAAGCTGCCGGAGTCGGTGTTGCGGGTTGCGTAGGCATCGCGGCAGGTGCGGGAGGCGTCGGCGGTGCAGCGTCGACAGCCGGGGCCGGTTTCGCCAGATTCGCCGGGGGCTTTGCAGGGACCGCCTTTTTCTTTTCCGTCGCGGTGGCAACTGCGACCGGTTGAGGCGTGGCGTCCGGCGCGGGCAATTCCGGCGCGGTCGCAGGTTCGGCCAACGGCGCCTCGACCGGAGTGGGCACTGTCTCCGCAACGGCCGTCGGCTCGGCCGGTGCCTGAACCTTGGGTTGGCCCTCGTTTGGAGCGTTCGGTGGCACCGTAGGCTGCGAAGCGCAGCCAAGCAGTCCGATGCCGATAAAAACCGCGACCAATCGAATATTCATGGGCCCCACGATACCCGACCGGCTAGCGGTCGCCAACGGTCTAGGCTTCCGTACCGAGTTCGGCGATCTCCGCCTCGACGGCTTCCCATTCGGTCATCGTCGTCTCGATGATCCCATCCAGCTCTTTTTGCCTCGCCTGCAACCGCTCGATTTCGTCCCAGGGCGTCTTCATGAAAAACGCACTGTCGTTGTAGCGCTCGGCGATGGCAGTCTTTTCCTTCTCGGCCGTTTCGATCTCGGCCATCAACTTGTCGCGTTGTTTGGGCAGTGCCTTGCGACGGGTAGAAAGCTTTTTTTGCTCGTCCCAGGAAAGGCCAGCGGTGCGCGTTCTGGGATCCTCGCGTTTGTCCTGGCTTTCTACCCTTTCGACCTTCTCTTTCTTGGCTTTCAGGACCACATGTTCCGCATTCAGATGGTCGTCGCCATCTTTCTGCACATATTCGTCGTAGTTGCCGCGGAAATCATGCAGGCCATCGCGCCGAAGCTCGATGATGCGGGTGGCAAGTTGTGATACGAAATGGCGATCGTGTGAGACGAATACCAACGTGCCCGGATAGGTTTGCAGCGCAGACGTGAGTGATTCGATTGCTTCCAGATCCAGGTGGTTGGTGGGTTCGTCGAGCAGGAGGATGTTCGGTTTTTGCACCGACAGTCGGGTGAACACCACGCGGGCTGCCTCGCCGCCGGAAAGAGCCGATACCGGCTTTTCCACCTCGTCACCCGAGAACAACATCATGCCGAGTCGTCCGCGCACGTAGGTCATCTGTTCCCCCGGACACGCATCCCAGATGAAATTGAGCGGCGTCTGCTTGGGATCGTTCAAGATCTCGTGGTGATCCTGTGCAAAATATCCGACCTCGGCGTTGTGACCCCACTCGAACGTTCCGCGATCTTGCGTCAGGCGTCCGGCCAGTATGCGCAACAACGTCGACTTTCCGATGCCATTGGCGCCGATGATCGCGACGCGCTCCTGACGCGATACCAGAAAACTCACGTCACGCAAAACATGGTTTTCGCCGTACGATTTGCTCAGGTGTTCGGCCCGAAGCACGTCGCGCCCGGTCTGCTGGTTTTGTTCGAGGCGCAGTTTCGGATGGCGTCGCGATGACGGTTGTAATTCTTCCACCACCAACTTTTCGATTTGCTTCACGCGGCTTTGCGCCTGGCGGGCCTTGGTGGCCTTGGCCTTGAACCGATCCACGAAAGCCTGTTTCTGTGCGATGGTTTTTTCGACGCGCGCGATCGCGGTTTCCTTGCGGTCTCGGGTTTCGGTTTTTTGTCGTACGAAATCGCTGTAGTTGCCGGGGTAGTCGATGACGGTAGCGTAATCGACATCGAGGATTCGGGTTGCGACCGCATCAAGGAAGCGGCGATCGTGTGAAATGATGACGGCGCAACCGTCGTAATTCTGCAAGAACTGCTCAAGCCACCGAATCGACAGAATGTCGAGGTGGTTGGTGGGTTCGTCGAGGAACATCACATCGGGACGTCCCAACAATACCTGTGCCAGCAACACACGCAGCTTGTATCCGCCTGACAACGTTCCGAGTGGTCGGTCGAGCGCTTTTTCCTCGATGCCAAGACCAACCAGCATTTCGCGGGCCCGCGCTTGCAGCGTGTACCCATCGTTCATCGTGAGCAGATCCGTGTAGGCAGCCACCTTCTCTGCGTTCTCTCCCAAGCCCTCTGCGTGTCGATCCAGTTCTTTCAGCGCCTCGAAGATCTCGCGATCGCCACGCATGGCCACTTCGACTGTGGGAACGGAGTCGTCTGCAAACTGATCTTGACTCAACATGCCGACGCGCGTGTTGCGTGGGATCGTGACCGAGCCCTCGGTGGCCGATTCGAGGCCAGATAGCACGCGAAGCAGCGTCGATTTGCCGCTGCCATTCGCGCCAACCAGGCCGTATCGTTCGTGGCCAAGCAGTTGCAGGCTCACGTCCTCGAACAGAACCTTTGGGCCGAATCGTTTCGCGAGCTGAGTTAAGACAATCATGCGGACCGGAGCGCCTATTTACTTCCCGCGGTGCCGCCGATCCAGTGCGTTCATGCGATCGACGCCTTCTCGGCCTTTTTCGCCCATTTCGGTGCTGAACCAGGAATTCAGGATCTCTTTCAACATCCCTTCGGAACAAAAACGGTTGGACAGGCAAAGCACGTTGGCGTGGTTCCAGACGCGGGCACCGGCCGCTCCGCCCGCATCCCAGACGAGGGCCGCCCGAATACCCGCCACCTTGTTCGCCGCCATGCAGATGCCGGTGCCGGTCCAGCAGAAGAAGAGACCTTCATCACAGGTGCCGCTCGCAACCGCGCGTGCGGCGGCTTCGGCCGCGTCGGCCCACGGAACCTCGCGTTTCTCTGCGATCGCGCCGAAAACCTGGGATTCCAGTCCGCGGACGTTCAACCAATCAACCGCAGCGTTGTGAATGGGGTGACATTCGTCGGAGACAATTGCGATGCGCATGGTGTGGCCAAGAATAGCGGAATGGGTGACACTCCGGGGCAACCATGAAGCCAGGCCTTGCGCGGATGTTGGCAATGTTTGGGACGGCGTCTGTCTTGATGACCTGGGCTGAACCGGCTGCGCAGGCGCAACCGAAGCCGGCGCGGTATGAGCTGCTGCTACGCAATGGCCACGTCATTGACCCGGCGAACCGCATCGACGGTCGGCGGGATGTGGCGATTGCGGATGGCAAGATCGCCGCCGTTAAAATGTCGATAGCTGCTGCGGACGCCCACAAGGTCATCGATGCGCAAGGTCTGTACATCGCTCCCGGATTCATCGATGTGCATGCGCACATCGGCTTTGGCAACGATGGTCGTCCGGCACATCCACCGGCGCGCTATCTCGCGTCCGGTACAACGACGGTGGTGGATGCAGGAAGCTGGGGCGTGCGGCATTTTGATTTCTTTCGCGAACGCTTCGTGGAGAAGTCGACGGTGCGTGTGCTCGCATTTTTGAACATTGTTTCGACAGGAATGACCTCGGAAGCGCTGGAACAAGATCCGGCGTTGATGGACGTCGAAGCCGCAGTGGCAGCGATTGAAAAGAATCGGGACATCATTGTGGGCATCAAGTCAGCCCACTACTGGAGCAAGCTGCCCTTCGATGCGGTTCACCAACCCTGGACCTCGGTCGATCGCGCGCTTGCTGCGGCCGGGCGGACCGGGGTTCCCATCATGGTGGATTTTTGGCCGCGCCCTCCCGAGCGATCTTATGCCGATCTGCTTGCGCGTTTGCGTCCGGGTGATATCCACACGCACGTGTTTGCACAACAATTTCCCGTGCTGGATGAAAAGGGAAAAGTGTCCGCATTCATGCGTCAGGCACGGGAACGCGGTGTGCTTTTTGACCTTGGCCATGGTGCGGGCAGTTTCTGGTTTCGAAACGCGGTGCCGGCCATCGCCCAGGGCTTTGTACCGGATACCTTCGGCACAGATCTACACCAGGGCAACCTGAATGGGCCCGTTGTGGATATGCAGACGACGCTAGGCAAGGTTCTGTCGATGGGTGTCTCGGTTGCACGCGTGGTTGAGGGCGTCACCGTCAACGCTGCACGTGCGATTCGTCGCACGGAACTCGGAACGTTGTCGGTCGGCGCAAAAGCAGACGTTGCGGTGTTTGCGGTTGAAAAGGGCCGCTTCGGCTATTCCGACTGCGGCCACGCTTCTATGATGGGGAAATTCCGTCTCTCGAATCGAGTGACGCTGGTTCAAGGCCGCGTCGTGTATGATGCGAGCGGTCTTTCGATGGTGCCCTGGCAAAAGGCACCGCCGCAGTATTTCACCACCCCAAGCTTGCAATCGGATGCCCCGGCCATGGCCGATTCTGAATCATTGCCGAAGTGAAGGGCCGCGCCGTGGAACCCCCGCACAACCCATCCGGAATTTTGCCCATGAAAACGATCAGTCGACGCGCGTTCAACTCTTTGTCCCTGCCATTTTCGGCGGCGCTGTTTGCCGCCTGTAACCACCAGAAGTCGGGCGCTGCGATCGAGCCGCCGGCCGAGCCTGGCAAACAGCTGCTCCGAACGTTGCCGGGCAGCTATGCGCACTGGCTCTATCTCCCACCGGAATACGATGGGAATGCGGCGGTGCCCCTTCTCGTTTTTCTTCACGGCAGCGGCGAACGGGGAACCCAACCGGAGGCGGTAAAAAAACACGGTCCACCCAGGTTGATTGCGAACGGTCAACATCTGCCCTTTATCGTGGCGTCACCTCAATGTGACACGGGCGACTGGTGGTCTGAATGTCGGGTGATTGCCTTGTTTGACCATCTGTCAGCCACGCTCAAAGTCGATCCGAAGCGGGTCTATTTGACCGGCCTTTCGATGGGTGGTTACGGAACTTGGGAGGTGGCCGCCCGCAACCCGGACCGATTTGCTGCCATCGTGCCGATTTGCGGCGGAGGCGATTCACGTTTTGGCAGTAAACCTCTGTCGACCATTCCCACCTGGGCGTTTCACGGCGAAGCGGATGCGGTTGTGCCGGTGGCGGAAAGCTTGGAGATGATAGAAGCGATGAAAGGTCACGGCGCCAAGGAGGCCAAGCTGACGATCTATCCTGCCGTTGAACACGACTCGTGGACGCAAACGTATGACAATCCCGAAGTGTATTCGTGGTTGCTGTCTCACCGCCGCTCGGCCGGCTAACAACCAAAGCGGTTCTCAACTCACCGACCCGACCATCGACCGTGCACCGTCGGTATGCTGACTTTTGACGCGACGTGCCCATAGGTCCAACCCGTTTGACGCACTCAGGCAGGGAAGAACTGAGCCGAGGTTGATGAATCCGGATTTCTGATTCGCGGATGCACGCGAATAGTGGGCGACGCCACAAATCGCCTTGCACAACCTTTCAACCGAATGTAGACCGTAGGACTACATTGTGGGGTGGTTTAAATATGAAGTTACCGTTTGTGTCATCGAGCTTAGTTAAAAACGCGCTGGTTGTTTTCGGCGTTATCGCAGCGATGGCGCTGACTGCCTCTTGCGAAACAAAGGGCAACGGCCTGCCCAACGTCGAGCCGGGATCGGGCGGCGGCATCGGATCGACCGGTGGCCAGGGCGGAACTGAAGACACGACGGTCCCGGTAGACCCGGGCCTGCGTCAACCAGCCGCGCACTGCGAGATGCCCGAGTTTGTGGCTGAACTTGGCCAGCTCTGCGGTTGCCACGAAGAATGTGGATCGGGGCTTTGCGTGGACGGCGTGTGTTGCACAAGTGCGTGCGACGGCACCTGCGAGGCGTGCAACGTTGCGGGTAGCATGGGGTCCTGTTCTCCCATCCCGGACGGCAACAAACCCGTACTTGCGGGTCAATGTAAGGCCGAGTCAATCGCGGGTTGTGGCCTTGACGGCATGTGTGACGGATCGGGAAGTTGTCGCAAATACCCGGATGGGACGGTCTGTGAAGCGGGCAAATGTGACGGTGCGCTGGTCAGTGGCACCCGAGTTTGTTCGGCTGGCGAATGCAAGGCAGGAGCCGTCGAAGTTTGCACGCCATTCAGCTGCGATCCTGAATCGAACACGTGTTACGATTCTTGCGCGGGTTCGTCGCAGTGCTCTTCGGGCAACGTCTGCCAGGGGGACAGTTGTGGTTTGCGCAAGTCGGGCGCCACGTGTGAGGCGAACTCCGATTGCGAGTCTGATTTTTGCGCCGACGGCGTGTGTTGCACAACGGCCTGCAGTGGTCCTTGTGTTAGCTGCGACCAGGTAGGCAATGAGGGGACCTGCAAGCCGGTGGCTGCCAAGCTGGCCGACCCAAACAAGATCTGTAGAAACGAGGGTCAAAACTCGTGTGGAACATCGGGTGTTTGCGACGGCAAAGGGGCCTGCGAACGTTATTCGGCTGGAACCGTTTGCGGCGCGGGCCGCTGCGAAGGCGGTAGCCAGATTCCGGCATCAACCTGTGATGGAACGGGATCCTGTAAAGCAAGTCCTCCGATCCCATGCGCACCCTTTGTCTGCGGTGGGAACGCCTGCAAGGACCGCTGCACCGCGGATGCCGACTGCACCGGTGGTAACACCTGCCAAAACGGAAGCTGCGGCAAGAAGGGCCCCGGGCAAAACTGCGCCGGCAACCCGCAGTGTGCCTCGAATTTCTGTGTCGAAGGGATCTGCTGCGACAGCGCTTGCCACGGGACATGTCGCTCCTGTTCCCTCTCCGGCTCCCGTGGACAGTGTCGCAATATTTCGGCCGGCCAGGTCGATCCGCGCATTGCTGCCGGGTTGAAGGACGCAACCCAAATTTGTGCAAACGATGGTGTTGCGTCGTGCGACAGAAATGGCCTTTGCAACGGTAACGGTGGCTGTCAGATTTTTTCGCAGGGCACGGAATGTCGCGCGCAGAGTTGCAATGACACGACGGATGTCTATACGCGTCCGTCAACCTGCGATGGATCGGGGACTTGTCAGGTCGGAACTAGCGCCAGTTGCGGTCGCTACCAGTGCAACGGTGCCGTGTGTGCCGATTCCTGTGCGAGCAGCGCCCAGTGTGTCACCCCCAATACTTGTGACGCCAATGGATCCTGCGGCAAAAAAGCGAATGGTGCCACGTGCTCAACCGACGCACAGTGTGAGCGCGGCAACTGTGAGCAAGGCGTCTGTTGCGCGACGGCCTGCACGGGAAGTTGTTTCTCTTGTTCAACGTCGCAGCGTCCCGGCGAGTGTGTGGCAGTCGCTCTCGGCGGCCAAGATCCGGCCAACGTTTGCAGGGACGATGGGTCCACCAGCTGCAAAAACAATGGCGTGTGTAACGGCAACGGCGGTTGTCAGAAGTACGCTTCGGGAACAACGTGCGCGGCGGCGTTCTGTACCAGCAACGTTGAACAACAGTCGTCAACCTGCGACGGCCTCGGCAATTGCTCGCCTGGTACGCGTGTGCCCTGCGACAAGTACATTTGTGATATGGCCGGTCGGTCTTGCTATGATTCTTGTCGTACGGATGCGGAGTGCGCTCCGAACGCAGGTTGTGTGAATGGAAGCTGTGGCAAGAAAAGCAGGGGCGCCAGTTGCCAGCGGGATTCGCAATGCACTTTGGGCTTCTGCACCAACGGATTCTGCTGTGACGCGCGCTGTGACGGGCTTTGTGAATCGTGCGCATTGTCGGGCAACCAGGGGACTTGTTCGCCCGTTGCCGCTGCTGTGGCGGATGACGATACGACTTGTACAGCCTCTGTGCCGACCCTGTGCGGCGACAACGGTCTGTGCGACGGGGCGCGACAGTGTCAAAAGTGGTCGGCAGCCACTTCGTGCCGTCTTCAGACGTGTCCGGCGGGCGCAACGCTGACTGTTTCAGCTTCCTGCAGTGGAACGGGTTCGTGTCCCGCCCGCGTGACCCAGTCCTGCGGTACCCACGTCTGCAATCCGACAACGAATTCTTGCCTCACGTCCTGTGATGGAAACGAGGATTGCACCTCCGGCAACTTCTGTGCAGCGGTGGGCATGTCGATGAGCTGCGGCCTGAAACAACCGGGTGCATCGTGCGGCGATGGCGCCGAGTGCGGTAGCGGCAATTGCGTCAACTTGACCTGCTGTGTTTCCGACGCCTGCGGCACCTGCAAGACCTGTGCGAACGCAACGGGTACCTGTCAGAACCTGACGGTCGCGACAGCTTCCCCGGCCTGTGCGGCGCAAACTGGCAGCGCCATCTGTCAGACCAACACCGGGTTGTGTGGCACGGGTGGGGCTTGTCTGGTCACTGCAGCTGGTACCAACTGCGGCACCACATGTGCCCTGGATGGCCAGGGGGGCCACGTCTCGAAAGATCTTGTGTGTGACGGTTTGGGTGGCTGTGTGGCCGAAGCGGGAAACGGCGTTTCTTGTGGTTACAACACCTGCTCGAACGGTGCCTGCAACAACAGTTGTACCAACGACATTCAGTGTACGGGCGGAACGACCTGCCAGAACCAGGACCGACAAGGCGTCGGCACCTGTATGCCCAGGCGTGCAAAGGGGGCGATGTGTATGGATCCCTCGGACTGCACATCCGGAAATTGCGTGGTAGGAACCTGCTGCTCGGCGCCATCTTGCGGGGCGTGTAACAGTTGCGGCACGGGGGATTGCGCCGCAGTTACTGCAGGTACCGTTGACGCCGCCTGTGCGGTCGGAGCAACAACGATGTGCAACACGGGTATGTGTGCCGCTGGCGGTCAGTGTGAGAAGAAAACTTGTGCATTGACCTGCTCGAACGGCGACGCGCAGGCCATGGCTTGCAACGAAACCATGGGCTGCGTCGCAAGCGGCAATCCGGTGGGTTGCGGAACAACCTGCACAACGGGTGGTGACGCGCAGGCGCGAACCTGTTCGCCCGGTGTCGGATGTATTGACAGTGGCGCGCCGGTTGCTTGTACGCCGACGTGTGCCGGCGACTCGGTCCAGACTCGTACCTGCACCGCCGGGACGGGATGCGTTGCGAGTGGCAATCCCGTTGCCTGTTCTCCGACCTGCACGCTCGGAGGCGAGGCGCAAAATCGCGCCTGTTCAGCGGGTGCGTGTGTCACTCAAGGTGTGCCCGCCGCCTGTACGTCAACCTGCACGGTGGGTGGTGCGGTCCAACCCTACCAGTGCGTCGCGGGAGCCGGGTGCACGGCCAACGGCGCACCGATTGCCTGCAATCCGACCTGTCCGTCGGAGACCACCACCCAGGCGATGATGTGTGTCCCCATCACGGGTTGTGTCGTCTCGGGCGACCCAACGGCTTGTGCGGTCGGGAACTCTTGCGCCGCGGGTGTTTGCGTCCCGCCCGTCCCATAGGTCTAGATAAAACGGTTGGTCGCGCTGACCGTGGTGGAAATGTCAGCAGATTGTCGATGCGTTGCCGTCTGCCTCGCCGCCTAATCGATTTTTTAAGCTGGGATTCGTCGTTTCGCGGTGTTACCGTTTGATGCGAATGAAGCGCGCGATGATCCCCCGATGTTGCCGACTTGCGATGATTTTCGCTGTTGGTGCTGCCACCCTCCTGTCCTTCGCAGCTCGGGCCGAGGCTGACCCGCCCCGGTTGCGCGTGAGCGACAACCATCGCTTTCTTGTGCGTGCCGATGGCAAGCCATTCTTTTGGCTGGGCGACACGGCCTGGGAGTTGTTCCACCGTCTCGATCGAGAGAAGGCCGAACGCTACCTCCGCGATCGCGCGCAAAAGGGATACACGGTCATTCAGGCGGTGGTCCTGGCCGAACTGGACGGCCTGAAGGCGCCCAATGCCAACGGCGACCTGCCGCTTGAAAACAACGACATTGGCAAACCCAACGAAAAGTATTTTCAGCACGTCGACTGGGTGGTGAAAAAGGCAAACGCGTTGGGTCTTACCATTGGCATGCTCCCCACCTGGGGTGACAAGTGGAACAAGAAGTGGGGCGTGGGCCCTGTGTTCTTCACACCAGCCAATGCCGAGAGCTACGGAAATTGGCTGGGCGCTCGATACAAGGATGCCGACCTCATCTGGATTGTGGGCGGGGATCGTCCATGTGATACAGATGAACACAGGAATATCAACCGTGGCATGGCGCGCGGGTTGCGTACGGGAGACGGTGGTTCACACCTCATTACTTTTCATCCGACGGGCGGATCGGGGTCGGCTGAACTGTTTCACGGCGAAGACTGGTTGGATTTCAACATGCGGCAGAACGGCCACCAGGCCGAATTTACGGGCCGCTACGACAAGACGCGTGTCGACTATGACCGCACGCCAGCCAAACCCGTATTGGATGGCGAACCCATCTACGAAGATCATCCCGTTTCATTTGATGCCAACAAACGCGGCCACTCGGTCGCCATTGATGTGCGTCGCGCGTTATACTGGGATCTGTTCGCGGGCGCATTCGGACACACCTACGGACACCACTCGGTGTGGCAGATGTTCGACGAAGGTCGCGAACCCGTCAACAACCCCCTGATGCCGTGGTCGCAAGCGATAGCGGCGCCGGGCGCCGGCCAAATGCAACACGCGCGTTGGCTGTTGGAATCGCGTCCCTACCTGAGCCGTATCCCGGATGACTCGGTGATCGTTCCCGACAAGGTGTTGACTGCCGTTCCGGGTGCAGGCCTGTATCATATGACCGCAACTCGGGACAGCGAGGGCCGTTACGCCATGATCTACGTTCCGGTTGGCAGAACCTTTTCCGTTCGAATGGATGCCGTGAAGGGGTCTCGCATCAATGCCTGGTGGTTCAATCCTCGCGACGGCAAGGCGCGCACGGCTGGGACGTTTCCGGGAGGTGGGACACGCGCATTCTCGCCTCCCGATCCAGGCGAGTCCATCGACTGGGTGCTGGTGCTCGACGACGCGGCGGCCCATTTTCCGCCACCTGGGCAACACAAGGCGGTCAAAGGTAAAAAATAGTCCGCGAACTCCCCGGTTTATAAGCCTATGCTTTAAAGAATAGGTGCTTTGTATCAATGTCGGGGGATGCGTTTCAGAACTTCGATCCGCGTGGCCCTTCAGGCCGTGTTCATCCGTCCACGCGGGCGGATCGTCAACCGCCGGCACGGAGGCTTCGGCATGTACCACCTTGCTTTGCTCGGATTTCGAGGACGGTACGATACCCGCTCCCTTTCGAGCTTCTTCGTCGGTGGCCAAGGTTGAAACGCTGACTCCCGAGTTGGCGCGCAAAGGTTCGACGAAGGCCTATCACGTTCGTCTGACGAAGGGGTCGACCGGTGCGGTGATTCGGGCCCGCAATTTCAAGCACTCGGGGACCCTTTACGGGCGCATGTACTACTACACGAGTCGATCCAATCAGCAGCTCGGACACACCTATTTATTCCGGGCCGGTGGCACTCTGAACGTCGAGTTCGGTGGACAGTTTGGCGACTGGTTGTTCGCGCCTGCCGGTGAGATCACGCGATTCGAGAAGCCGTTCCCTTCACAACGCTGGGCGTGCATTCAGTGGGAGGCCAACCTGGCCGCCAAATCGATTTCTGTGTCGGTCGATGGCACCCTGATAGGCAAGGCCACCGGCAAGATTTCGTATCAGAACTTCGAGACCGTCGATGTTGGCTACTTCACCTACCACCCGGAAGATTACGAGCAGCCGCTTGATGTGTGGAGCGACGACGTCGCCCTCGATGGCGCGCCCATTGCGTGCGATTGATTCGGTGAAACCGCGCGAGCGTGCGCCGGGACGGGGGTTGCTTTTCCGTCCGGAAAGCGTAGGAAATTGGGATGGAACCGGTCGTCTATTTTGAAGGAGAGTTTCGTCCCGAATCCCAGGCCAAGATCTCCGTGCGTTCGCGCGCGCTCAATTATGGGCTTGGGTGTTTTGCGGGTGTGCGTGGCTACAAGACGGACGATGGTCTCCAGGTCAACCTTTTCCGTCTTGAGCGCCACGTGCAACGGCTCAAGCATTCTGCGCGCATTTTGCGCATGCGTTTGCCCGGCACCGTTGAAGAGGTCATGACCATCCTGACCGAGGTTGTGCGTCGAAACGACATCCACGGTGACGTATACATACGGCCACTCCTCTATGCCAACTCGAACGAGCTGTCGCCCATCCTCGACGAGAGCCAGAGCGCGCTGACGGTCTATTGCATGCCGCTCGGCAAATACCTGTCGGCCGAGCCAATCGACGTGTGCATCTCCAGCTGGCGGCGCATTCGCGAAACGGCGTTGCCTGCGCGTACCAAGGCCACGGGAGGTTACCTCAACAGCGCTCTCGCCCGCCGTGAGGCCATGGACAACGGCTATACCGAAGCAATCTTCTTGACCGAAGAAGGCTTTGTTTCCGAAGGGTCTGCCGAACACGTCTTCATTTTGCGAGAGGGGACGCTGATCTCGCCGCCAAGCACGGCCGACAACCTCGACGGTATCACCCGCAACACACTCATCGCGCTTGCCGCTGAACTTGGTATTCCATTCGTTGAACGGCACATCGGGCGCACCGAACTTTATATCGCGGATGAGATGTTCCTCTGTGGTACGGGTGCAGAGGTCACGGCCGTGCGTTCGGTCGATCGACGCGTCTTGGGCGATGGCACACGAGGTCCGCTGACCGAAAAAATCGGCAAGCTGTTTGACGACGTTGTGCGTGGTCGCATTCCCGAGCGGAAAAGCTGGCTCACGCCGATCTGGTAGGGGCCGCGGAAACGTTTCGTTAGATAGACAAGGGCGCGTCTGGAACGGTCGGCAGTCCGCGAGGTGGATTGTCGGCCGTTTTCGTTTTTGCAATTCGCCGCATTTGCCAGACAAAAACGATGACGGACACAGTACCGATGGCGAGAAAACCGGATAGTGCGACGAGCGAGGAGGGCAGTTCGCTCGTGGAATCCGACAGAGCGAATCCCATGACAACGACCGATGTGTTGAACGCAGCGTGAAGCGCAACACAACTCCACAGCGAACCCGTTGCGGCCAGCGCGAGGTGAAAAACGGCAGCACTCAGCAGCAGGTCGGGTATGCGCGCCAAATCACCATGCCCCAGTACCCAAAAAGTCGCTGAAAGAACAAATCCCAGCGCTGGGCCGCCCCATCGCGAGAACACGCGGTACGCCCATCCTCTGAAGAGGAGTTCTTCAAAAAAGGGAAGAAGCAGGCCGGCGTTCACTACCAGCAGCAGAGTCCCTTCGCGGGTCGCAAACAATTCATCCCGTAGCGTGGATTTGATGTTCGCGAGCCCGGCGACGCAGATGGTGGCGAAGCCAGTTGCAGTCGTTCCCACGACAAAAGCCACCGTTGCCAGCAGCCACTGCGTTGGGGTTCCGCGGGGTCGATTGAATCGCAGGCGATCCCATCGGACACGACGTTGCTGCACTTCGATGTCCAGCATGAGGTTGGCACGGACAAACAACACCAGCAGCAAGACATTCAGTGGGAGTGCCACGACGATCGGCAGATTCCGTACCCCACGGCAACCTTGATCCCGGAACACCCCAACCCTCAGCATCGCGCGGAAGTATGTCGAAAATGCGCATGGTGGATCTCCTGAATGAGGGCGAAGGTTGGTCGCGGTTGCGATACCAACTTTTCGGCACTAGTCCGTGGAGATTTGCGCGCGATTTTTCGATAAACGTTGGAGTTGGCAACCTGCGTCGGTTAGCTCCTGCACGAGTTGCAGCCGTACCGGCAGGTGAAGCATCTTGAGCCGATCGAGGTACCATCGAGCGGCTACACAACGGTCGCCATGACCCGTCAATGCCCGGCCGAACCAAAAGACGGACAGCCGTCGGCTGTCACCGACGAGCCATCCGGCGACGAAAGCCGACACCGGATTCATTTGATCGGCTTGCTTTTGTAGGTTGAAAGCATATCGAGCTCCGTCTTTACCTCGCCGGTACTGCGTGAGAAGCCGCAACGAACTCAGGTCCGAATCGGCGGCGATGTGTGACGGTTGCAATCCGTCGAGGTATCGCGCGAGACCCTTCGGGCCTCCGTCCCGGAACGACGCACGGGCGGCGATCAGGGTCGCCTCGGGTGTGTCGGCGTGATTCGGAATGGCGGCGGTCGGTGCCCCGGCACCCAGATCGACGGCGACTCGAAGCCAGTCGATGTTCGGTGCGGGTCGGGTCTTCGATATTGTGATTAACACGCTCCGGGCACGTGTGAGTTCACCCAGGTTGGCAAACACCAGTCCGGTTTCCGACGTGGCAGTGCCGTCATCGAGCGATTGCTGGGCCAGTTGCAAGGCCTTGGTCCTGTCGCCTTTTTGTCGCGCATCGCTTGCACGTTGATCCCGATCGGAGGTCGCGATCGATTTCGCCGTCGGCATAGCCTGAACCCGCGGCACGATCGACGCGGACGGCGCCGTCGTCGGCGTCTTTTCGGCGACGGTGGATTTCGGGCTTTGTTTTGCCACCCAAATCGCCCAACAAACGGAGATGGCAAGTACACCGAGGAGCAACAGTGAGCGCATTCGCCACACGCGCTGAGACTGGGTCGGCTCTCCTGGCCACATCGCTGAAAGCGCCCTTCGCGGTTCCGGAATGGCGGCGATCTCGTCGGTCTCGGCGGGATCGTCCACGCAGTCAAACTCGGCAGTCTTTGGCCGCTGCGTGCGGGTGGGTCGGGCTGAATTGTACGACGATTGTGCAAAGGCGAGGCCTACCACGGTCGGATCGTCATGACCGAGTGGGGGGCGCACATCGATGCGCGCGCGCGATTGAAGGCTGAAGATACGCGCGGTGGTTTCGTCATCTTCCATCACATCCTGCAACCACGCACCCGGTGCCAGCGGCGCATTGTCGAGAACGTGGGTCAGGTTGGCGAGTTCCCTGATGCGGGGATTGTTGGGCGCAAGACCAAGGGCTTTTTCAACAACGGCTCGCGCCCGGGCCGTTCCGCCTTGTTGCAATAGGCATTCGGCCAACCATCGGTGGGCGGCAACCGCGTAGGGAAACTGAACCACAGCACGCGAGAGAACGTCGGATGCTGTCACGGTCTCTCCCGTTTCAAAGAGTGCGCGGCCGTAAGCAGTTTGAACGACGGCGAGTTCGGGGCTCTTCAGGACCAGGTAACGCGCAACCTGAAGCGCTTCGTGTGCCAACCCGTGATCGCAAAGGGAGTGGATTGCCGACGCCAATGATGCCGAGTCGGGTTGTGCTACGTTAGAATCTATCGCCGCCGGATGGATCGTCATCACGCAATTCCCGCGAGGTTTATATCACCGACTCGGCGATGGGATCTGTGTTTTTCAATCGAGGCGGGAAAGACTCAGGTGCAAGCGGCTTTCGATGAGGCGCAACAGCGAGTTGAATTCCGATGCACGGAATCCGAGTGTCGTGCTCAGCTCTTCGGCCATCGCGGCCTTGACCGTGTCACGCGTTGCCGAAATCCAGCGTGCGACGGTCGCACGGTGGACGCCGTAGCTCTTGGCTATGTCTTCGGGGCTCCAGTTGTCGATGAAGCGCAATCGTAGAATGTTGCGCTCTCGGGCTGACAGCCGTGAAATCGCATTTCGGAGCGCGTCCTGAAACGGTTGCTGGTTGCCCTTGCGCATGAGTTCCTCGTCGAGGGGCATTGCGAGATCGGCCAGATCGTTCGAGTCTTCGTGGCTGGAATGTTTGCGCTGACTTTTCTGGGTTAGCGCAATGCGAACTGCGACCACGCGCAGCCATCCGCCGAGGGGACCGCGGCCCGTGTAACTGAGGATGCGCGGGCGATTGCGATCGCTTGCGACCAACAATCGTTCGCGCAGTTGTTGGGTCAGCTCGTCCGCGAAATCCGAGGCGCTGTCGATGCGGGCGACGTAGCGCGGGATTTCGACGAGGAATTCGTTCTCCAAAATGGTGAGTGCCACAGGGTCGCCCTGCGCACACTGAAACGCCAGGACCATCTCGTCCGGATGTTTGATGGGCAGAGCACCCAAATCATTGGGCTCGGTTCCTTCGTCGTACGAGATTGGGTTCGCAAGATGGGTAACAAGGGCGTCGACATTCGGACGCAACTTTGGCCAACGTTCCAGCGTGGCTTTCAGTACCAGATGGGCATTCGCCAAGGCTTCGTCGGAAACAGTCGCGTGCATGCAGTGGTGAGAGATCATCCTACCTCGCCCATGTAGATGTCAATCATTGAGATGGACCGTTCTCGCTGAGCCCACATCGCTCGACTTTCTCGTGGTATATCGCCCGCGTCATGGCCGAGTTGGCGGAAAAAGTCATCATCGTTACAGGAGCGACCCGAGGGATCGGACTTGGGACTGCGCAGGTTTTGGCACGCGAGGGGGCCCGCGTGGTCGTGACCTCGATCGAGGGGGACCGGTGCCAGGAGATTGCGGCTGCCTTGCCCGGCGGCCTGGAGCGCCACGGCGGCGTCCGGATGGACGTATCCGATGACGACGAGCGGGCTCAAGGGATATCTTACGCGCTGAAACGCTTCGGTCGTATCAACGGCCTCGTCAACAACGCCGGGGTCAACTTCGACAAACCATTCCTGGAAACCTCGCTTTCGGATTGGCGACGTCTCATGTCGATCAACCTCGAGAGCGTTTTTGATCTCAGCCGACGGGTCATTGCGGAGTTTGTTCGGCAAGGCGAGGGTGGCGCGATCGTGAATATCACCTCGGTTCACACGCTTGCCACCTATGCCGGCTCGGCGCCCTATGCGGCGGCCAAGTCAGCGATCAACATGTTTACGAAGGGTCTCGCGAACGAGTTTGCGTCACAAAATATTCGGGTGAATTGCGTCGCACCCGGGCTTGTCCGCACGGAAATCTGGAATGACACTGTCGCAAGCTTTGGCGGCGATGAGGCCGCATGTATGGACTACTGGAAAAAGAATATTCCCCTTGGTCGCATCATTGAAAGCGAAGAAATCGGTGAATCGGTTTCGTTCCTCTTGTCTGATCGAGCCCGGGCCATCGGAGGTGCCGTCCTGTATGTCGACGGTGGCCTGACCGGCCAGTTGATTGCATCCCGTTAAACCAACCATCGTTAAGGAGTAGTGATGTCCGAAGTTCTCGCGAATCGATTCAACAACCAGGTTGCCATTGTCACGGGCGGTGCGAGCGGCATTGGGGCCGCCGTGGTGTCGCGACTGGCCGCCGAGGGTGCCAAGGTCGTCGCGTTGGATCGGGACACTGTGAAGTTGGAATCCTTCAAGCGCGAGCTTTCGGGGCTGGGACTCGCGATCGAGACTGCGGTTGCGGATATCACCGATGACGATGCGATCGGATCGATCTTCAACAAGGTCGCCGCTGTGCACGGCAAGGTTGATGTTCTTGTTCACAGCGCTGCCGTCGTCGGTCCCACCTCGACCAATCTCCTCGATTACCCGGTCGAGGCGTTCGAGAACACCATGCGCATCAACTTGACCGGAGGTTTCGTTTGTACGAAGCACGCGATCCGTAAAATGGTCGAGAAGCAGTACGGCCGCATCTTGTTGGTTGCGTCGATCGCTGGCAAAGACGGCAATCCTGGCATGATTGGTTACTCCGCCTCGAAGGCGGGACTCATTGGGTTCGTGAAGGCTGTGGGCAAGGAGTACGCAACCACCGGGATCACGATCAACGGCCTTGCACCCGCCGTGATCGAAACACCGATGAACAAAGACTGCACGCCAGCTCAGCTTGAATACATGCTGGCGCGCATTCCCATGAAGCGCATGGGAACGGTGGGTGAGGTTGCGGCGACGATTTGTTTCGCGGTTTCGCGCGAAGCAAGCTTTACGACGGGGTTCGTGTTCGACGGCTCGGGTGGACGTACGGTCTACTAACGAATTTCTTTACGGCAGCATCGATGCGCGGTTAAATCCCCGATTCGTGCAGGTTGTATCGGTACACCCATCCGACCGCAGTCCTCGGACCGAACGAAAGTTTCCGTTCACGCCGAGGATTGTGTTGCGCAGGACCGATCTTGAGCCGGCTCTGCACCTCGACCGCAGTGGGAAACGCCCCGGCAGCCTCGATGTCGCGGTGATCGAGCTTTACTTCGATTACCCATCCGGGAGTGTGCCCGCTTCGGTGCGGCGACGTGCGCGCATCGCAACGCCTGTTGATAATTCCATCCTGCGCGATGCCCAGGCTGAATCGCAGGCACGTCGCGCGCTAGAGGGATTTGGCCCCGTTGAGGCTGACATGCTCGAAGACTGGGTTTTGCCGACCGGTGAACGGGCCGACTACGTGCTCGATCTAGAGGGCGATGCCACGCAGAAGATGTCCTTTTCAGCCACTTGCATTCCGCAGCTCGAAACCATGGGCTGGAAGGTCGATTTTGCACCGGGCTATCCATGGCGTGCGATCTCTGGATCGTCCCCCTGGTACGTTCGCTGCAAGACCAACAACGCATCACCCATCGGAAGCGATGCGCCGAACGACTGGTTTGAACTTGAGCTTGGGATCCTCGTGGGTGGCGAGCGCGTTGATCTGATGCCCGCGCTTCTGCGTCTGCTTGAAGGCGGCGTGCAGACCGACGATCTGGAACGGTTGTTGCCAGTGGGCAGTCGGGGCTTTCCGCTTGAGCTTGCCGATGGCCGTCGCGTGATGATGCCCGTTTCGCGGATGCGAATTCTGTTGCACGTTTTGGGCGATCTATTTTCGGGTCGACGGAATTGTACGCTTGAGCTTTCTTCGGCGGTGGCCACCCGAATGGCCGAATTGGATGCAGCGTTTTCGGACAACGGATCTGTGCTACAGTTCGACGGTGAAGCGGCGCAATCGTTGATCGATCGCGGTCGCAGCCTGCGCACGAAGCCGACTGCGGTGCCGGACGAGGTTCAGCCTCCGGTTGGACTGCAAGCCGAGCTTCGTCCCTATCAGCGTGCGGGTCTGGCCTGGTTGCAACACCTTCGTCACGGCGAGGCGGGCGGCGTTCTCGCCGACGACATGGGTCTTGGCAAGACGTTGCAGACGATCGCGCACGTGTTGGCCGAAAAGATCGCGGGCCGCCTGGACATTCCGGTTCTCATCATCACGCCCACCAGCCTCATCGGAAACTGGAAACGCGAAATCGCGAAGTTCGCGCCTGCCCTGAAAGTTTTGGGGCTCGTCGGGACCGATCGCAAACAAAATCGCTACCGGGTGCGCCTGTCCGATGTGGTACTGACTTCGTATCCGGTGCTGGTTCGCGACATCGAGTATTTTTCACAACTGCCCGTCCACATGGTGATTCTGGACGAAGCGCAGGCCATCAAGAATAGCAACAGCCAGGCGCACGCGGCGGTTCAGATGATTCCGGCCCGGCATCGGCTGTGCCTTTCCGGAACACCGGTGGAAAACAGTGTGACCGAGCTCTGGTCTCAGATGGAATTCCTGATGCCCGGTTTGCTAGGCAGCGAGGAACAATTCAAACACCGTTTCAAAATTCCGATCGAGCGAGAAGGAAACCACGAGCGTTTGTCCGAACTTCGTTCTCGGGTGGAACCGTTCCTGTTGCGTCGCACGAAAGAACAGGTCGTGCCGGAATTGCCGCCGAAGACTGAACTTGTGCGGCCAGTCGAGTTGCGCGGCGGGCAACGGGATCTCTACGAGAGCATTCGCCTTGCAGCGAATAGCCGGATCCGTCAGGCGATCGACGCCAAGGGGTTGCAGGCCTCAACCTTCACGATTCTCGATGCATTGATGAAGCTGCGTCAGGTGTGTTGTGATCCGCGCCTTGTTCCCGTGGAAAAAGCGCGTGAGGTGACCGAGTCCGCCAAGTTCGAGATGCTCTTCGAGATGTTGGAGCAGCAGTTGCCGCAGGGCAGACGGGTGTTGGTATTCTCGCAATTCGCGACCATGCTGGGTCTCATCGGCAACGGGTTGAAGGAGCGTGGGATCTCACACGTCACGTTGACGGGCGCGACGCGCGATCGCGAAAAGGTGGTCGACACCTTCGAGAAGGGTCACGCCAGCGTGTTTCTCATCAGCCTCAAGGCGGGTGGTACGGGTCTCAACCTTGTGAGCGCAGACACGGTGGTTCACTATGATCCCTGGTGGAATCCCGCGGTACAGGCTCAGGCAACCGATCGGGCCTACCGCATCGGTCAGAAACGACCCGTGTTTGTTTTCAATCTGATTGCAGCGGGCAGCGTCGAGGAACGCATGCTGGCACTGCAACATCGAAAGCGCGGACTCGCCGATGGCATTCTCAATGGTGCGCGCGCCGAGCGCGAGTTCTCGATTGGCGACGTGGATTCGTTGATGGCGCCGCTCGAGTAGCCGCGTTGCAACCTATTCCTTCGGTTCAACCATCAACGTGCGCAGCGCCGCATGTCGGGGCGCGCGCGGCAAAGACGGGGTTGCCACGATGTCTTCGAGCACCGGCCGCATGAGCAGGCAGGTGTGCAATGCGGCAAGATAGGGTGGTGTCGCCGGATTCTGTGCCAGCGCAGCACGCACCCGCGGCCGATACGCCCAGCGTGAATCTCTTGTGATTGTGCACTGCGTTTCAGGCAGCGTGGGTCGCCGTGCCGCCATTCGTATCACGTTGTCCTCGGTCAGCCCGGGATTGAGAAGCAAGATTTGTACGACGTGGGGATGGGGATCGCGCAGCGCCCGGGCGAGCAGCATTCGGTCGCTGGTTCGGGCCAGGGATTTGCGTTCGCCAAGCGAGAGGGGCCGCTCGCTTTCGCCCATCCGCTGGACGGCCGTGGGGGCGAGTTCCTCGGGGTTGCCGACCAGATTCAGGTTCAACCCCAGCAGATCTCGCACGGTCGGACTTTGGGATAGCCGGGCGAGCTCGAGGAGCCGCTCGCGTACGGAATCCGTTTCCGGATGGGCGAGGCCACCCGTGAAGGCCGCAATCACATGCCGATCCTCCCTCTCCCCCCCGGCAAAGCGTTCGAGGAGGTCGCGGATGCCATCAAAAAAACGCTCGGGATCCCGCCGGACGAGCTGCGCCCGCATCACATCGGCCCGGACCGCCAGATCGACGATGCTTGCCAGAAGGGTCCGCCATTGGAGAGCCAGGGGTTCCGCCACAACCACTCCCAGTGTACCAGCTCGCGTTTTTCCCGCTGATTCCGCGGACATGGCGGGTTTCATTTTCCTTGTTGCGGCGGGTCGATCCATGTTGTTTGCTATGGGCCGAAAAAGGAGATCCCCCATGTCCGACGAATCCCAGGAAACCCTGATCGTAATCTCGAAGGTAAAAAAGTACGTTAAGGCCAAGGCCGGAATGAACACATCCGACGCAGTGGCCGGGGTGATCTCGGAGCTGATCCGCAGCGTCTGCGACCAGGCCATCGAAAACGCCAAAAGCGGCGGTCGCAAGACCGTGATGGATCGCGACGTCGCCACCATCGCCGAGCGTCTCAACGTCTCGCCCGCCAGCTAGCCGACAATCCCTGCGGCCGACCAGCTTCGGCTTGGTCGGCCGCGTGTGATCGGCCGCGCCTCGACCGACAGGGTTCACGGCGCGGCATGTGTTGCGATTCCGCAAATACGGCGAGCACCGAGAGACGACCTGTGGCACGTTGGCCCCTTTCATGGAGAGATCGGAAGCATTGGAGCGTCTGGTTCAAGACGGCGTGATCGACGCTGTCCGATCTCGTTTGATGAGCGGGAAGGAGGCGACCGTCTACGTGGTCGAGCGGGGCGGGTATCTGGGCGCCGCCAAGGTCTACAAGCCGCCCGAGGATCGAACCTTCAAGAAGGTTGCCAGTTACGTGGAAGGCCGCAACCAGACGCGCAACTCGCGCGACGCGCGGGCAATGAAAAAGAAGAGCGTCTACGGACGTGGACTGATGGAGGAGGGCTGGCACAGCATGGAGTTTCATGCGCTGCACGCTGCTTTTGCTGCCGGGGTGCGGGTGCCCGAGCCATTTTTCCTCTTTGACGAGGTGCTCTTGATGGAACTGGTCGTCAACGACATGGGCACGCCGGCGTCGCGGATGGCGGACTTCTCGTTTAGCCCGGAGCAAGCCAGCGCGTTGCACCACGAAGTCTTCATGCAGGTGTGCAAGCTGTTGCAGACCGGCCGCGTGCATGGGGATCTGTCGGCTTACAACGTCTTGATGGCGGACAAGGGTCCGACAATTATTGATCTGCCACAGGTGGTGGACGTGTCACAAAACACCAATGCGCGCCAGATCCTGCGGCGGGATCTGCGCAACGTCACCGAGCATCTGGCGCGCTTCGACGCGCGGCTGCTGCGTTTTGCAGACTGCGGCGACGTTCTGTTTGGACACTTCATGAGCGGCTCGCTCGGGATGGTCGCGGGTCCCGAGGAAAGCGTATCACATGTTCGCAGAGCGAGCCGACGCGGCCGAGATGCCGCCCGTGGACGCGCCGGACGTGACAAGGGGCCGCGCCGCTGACCGCAGGGCGCTTGGTGCCGCAGAGCTAACCGCGGTCGGCAGCGTCGATCTGAGCCTGAGCCCAAGCGCGACGGGCGATGAGTGCCTGGTAATCGGTACCGAGCTCACCTTTCCAACCCGATATCTCTTTGTCGAGTTCGGCCGCGCGCCTCGTGGCCTCTTCGCGATTCACCTGCTTGCCGGCTACCGCGTTGTCGACCAGAACCCGAACCGTTTCACCCGTGCTCGTCGACGCAACCTGCAGGAGGCCCGCACCGACCGCGACCACCTGAACGCCATCGTTCGTCTTGTAGGTCAGGGTTCCCGGCCGCAATGCCGACAGAAACGGGATGTGCTTCGGCAGCACGCCGAATTCTCCCAGCACGCCAGGACCCGAGACCTCTTGTACCTCGGTGTCGACCAGCGCGCCCTTGGGGGTGATGACGGAGAGTTTCACTGTCGACCGCCGAATTAGGCGGCCTCCTTCGCAAGCTGTTCGGCCTTGCGGCGAACGTCATCAATGCCGCCCACCATGTAGAACGCTTGCTCGGGCAAATCGTCACACTTGCCGTCGACGATCTCCTTGAAGCCCCGCAGTGTGTCCGCGATTTCGACGTAGGCACCGGGGCTACCGGTAAACGTTTCGGCAACGAAGAAGGGCTGCGACAGGAATTTCTGAATCTTGCGTGCGCGCGAAACTGCGAGCTTGTCGTCTTCTGACAACTCGTCCATTCCGAGAATCGCGATGATGTCCTGTAACTCCTTGTAGCGCTGCAAGATCTTCTGCACGGAACGCGCAATCGCGTAGTGCTCGGCACCGACAACGTCAGGTGAGAGGATGGTTGAGGTCGAGTCGAGCGGATCGACTGCCGGGTAGATGCCAAGCTCCGAGATGGCCCGTGACAGAACCGTCGTGGCGTCAAGGTGGGCGAAGGCCGTTGCCGGTGCCGGGTCGGTCAAGTCGTCGGCGGGAACGTAGATGGCCTGCACCGAGGTGATCGAACCCTTGCTGGTCGTCGTGATGCGCTCTTGAAGGGCGCCCATTTCCGTCGCGAGGGTTGGCTGATAGCCGACCGCCGATGGGATGCGTCCGAGCAAGGCCGACATTTCGGAGCCAGCTTGCGTGAAGCGGAAGATGTTGTCGATGAAGAGCAACACGTCCTGACCTTCTTCGTCGCGGAAGTGTTCTGCAACCGTGAGTGCCGACAATCCAACGCGTGCACGTGCACCGGGGGGCTCGTTCATCTGACCGTAGACGAGCGCGGTCTTTGACAAAACCGTGCTGCCATCGGACAGCTTGGACTCTTGCATTTCGTTGTAAAGGTCGCGGCCCTCGCGGGTACGCTCGCCGACGCCGCCGAACACCGAGAAACCGCCGTGCTTCTTGGCGACGTTGTTGATGAGCTCTAGCATCGTGACGGTCTTTCCGACGCCGGCGCCGCCAAATAGACCAATCTTGCCACCGCGACGGTAGGGCGCGAGCAAGTCGATAACCTTGATGCCGGTCTCGAACATTTCGATCTTGGTCGATTGTTCGGTGAACTTCGGCGCGGGACGGTGAATCGGCAGGGTGTGCTTGGTCAAGATGGGACCCGCCTCGTCCACGGGACGTCCGACGACGTTCATGATGCGCCCGAGTACTTCTCGACCAACCGGAATCATGATCGGTTTGCCCGTATTCTTCACCGGCATACCGCGCATCAAGCCATCGGTGGATTCCATGGCCACGCAGCGCACGGTGTGCTCGCCGAGATGCTGGGAAACCTCGATAACCAGGTTGTCTTGGGTATCATCCACGGTCGGGTTGGTAATGGTGAGCGCCGTGTAGATCTCGGGCAAATCGGCCGAATCGAAAGCCACGTCGACGACGGGACCGATGACCTGAACCACCTTGCCAACTGCGTTTGATTGATTGGATTGCATCCTGATGTCTTTCTCTGTTTATCCCGTGGTGGGCGCTTAGCCCTTGAGTGCTTCGGCGCCGCTGACGATTTCCATCAACTCTTTCGTGATGGCGGCCTGGCGTGCTCGGTTGTAGGCGAGCGAAAGGCGTTCGATCATGTCCTTGGCGTTCTTCGTCGCATTTTCCATGGCGGTCATGCGGGCGCCGAACTCGGAGGCGATCGATTCGAGCAGTGCGCGGTGAATGCGCGATTGCAAGTACTGCGGCAAGAGTGTCGTCAGGATCTCGGTCATGCCGGGTTCGCAGGCGAAGTCGGCGGGCGGATTTTCGTCGTCCTGGATGTGGGCGGCCTCAATCGGCAACAACTGCTCGGTCACAATCTGCTGTGATACGGCTGAACGGAACTCGTTGTAGACGAGGTGAACGCCGTCTACCGTGCCATCCAGAAACTGTGCCGAAACGGCGAGGGCGATCTCGTGCGCCCGGTCGCCGGCGGTTTGATTCGTGACACCCGCGAAGGTCGAAGAAATCTCAAGGCTGCGCCGAGAGAAATAGTCACGGCCCTTGCGGCCAACGATGGTCAAACGATATCCATCAATCGACTTGGTAGCCACTCCGTCGGCGATTGAGCGCTGCGCGGTTCGGCAGGCGTTCGAGTTGAAACCGCCGCACAGGCCGCGGTCGGAGGTCAAGACGACGATGACGGGATTGCGCACCGGACGCTTGACCATGAACGGATGCGGTTCGGGCCCGGCATTCGCGGCGATTTGTGCGACGATTTCCTGCAGGCCCGCTGCAAACGGCCGAGCGGCAACAATGTTGTCCTGTGCGCGGCGCAACTTGGCAGCAGAGACCATTTTCATCGCGCGCGTGATCTTTTGCGTCGACTTGACCGACGAGATCCGTTTGCGGACTTCCTTGAGAGTGGCCATGGAGGATTACTTGGACGAAAGATCCGCTGCAAACTGCTTGCCGAACTCGCCGAGCACTGCCTTCATTTGTGTGACAAGACCGTCCCACTCTTTGCCGACCTTGCCCTTTTCACGGAGGTCTTTCCAGAGCTGCGGATGGTTGCCATCCACGTAGCTGTAGAGATCCTTCTCGTATCGATTCAAAGACAACAGGGGCAGGCTGTCGAGGTAGCCGTTTGTGGCTGCGAAGATGATGAAGACCTGCTTCTCGACGCCGAGCGGAACGAACTGACCTTGCTTCAAGATCTCGGTCAAGCGAGCACCACGGTTCAGCTGATTCTGCGTTGCCTTGTCGAGGTCCGAGCCGAACTGTGCGAAGGCCGCCAACTCGCGGTACTGAGCGAGTTCGAGGCGCAACTTACCGGCGACTTTTTTCATCGCGGCAATCTGAGCTGCACCGCCGACGCGGCTGACCGAGATGCCGACGTTCAGGGCCGGGCGTTGACCCGAGTAGAACAAGTCGCTTTCGAGGTAGATCTGACCGTCGGTGATTGAGATCACGTTGGTCGGAATGTAGGCGGACACGTCACCTGCCTGCGTTTCAATGATCGGCAGTGCGGTGAGTGATCCACCGCCTAGCTTGTCGGAGAGCTTGGCAGCGCGTTCGAGGAGGCGGCTGTGCAAGTAGAAAACATCTCCCGGGTAGGCCTCGCGGCCGGGTGGGCGACGCAACAAGAGCGACAACTGGCGGTACGCTACCGCTTGCTTCGACAAATCGTCATACACGATGAGCGCGTGACGGCCGCTGTCGCGGTAGTACTCGGCCATGGCGACGCCGCTGTAAGGCGCGAGGAACTGAAGCGGTGCCGATTCCGAGGCGGTTGCGGCGATGATGGTGGTGTATTCCATCGCGCCGTGCTCGCGCAGCTTGTCGACGACGGCGGCGACGGTGGATTGCTTCTGACCGATGGCCACGTAGAAACAGAAAACGCCCTGTCCCTTTTGGTTGATGATCGTGTCGATGGCAACGGCGGTCTTGCCGGTCTGACGGTCGCCGATGATGAGCTCGCGCTGACCACGACCCACCGGGATCATGGCGTCGATCGCCTTCAATCCGGTCTGCATGGGCTCGTGCACCGACTTGCGGGCGATGATGCCGGGAGCCTTGACCTCGATCTTGCGGAACTCCTTGGCGTTCAGTGGTCCCTTGCCGTCGATGGGCTCGCCAAGTGCGTTGACCACGCGCCCCACCATCACGTCGCCAACCGGAACCTGAGCAATCTTGCCGGTTCGTTTGACCTGGGCACCTTCTTTGATTTTGTGGAAGTCGCCGAGCAAGGCGCAACCAACGTTGTCCTCCTCAAGGTTGAGGACGAGGCCGACGACGCCGTGGCCGAAGTCGAGCATCTCGCCAGCCATCGCCGACTCGAGTCCGTAAACACGGGCGATGCCGTCGCCGGCCTCAAGAACGGTGCCCGTCTCGGTGACGGCGACTTTTTGTTCGAAGTTCTCGATCTCCTTGCGGATGATCTGGCTGATTTCCTCGGATCGGATTTGCATCGTGTTCCTCTAATTCAGAATTCGGTTTGATAGCGCTTCGAGCCGGGTGCGTAGGCTGCCGTCGAGCACCAAATCTTCGACCTGCGTCACCACGCCGCCCAGAAGTTCTGGGTCAATGTGGGCTTCCAAAATGACTTTCTTGCCAAGGCGTCCTTCGAGCGCCTTCTGAATGCGGGCAAGCGCGGCGGGGTCGAGTGGCGCGGCCGAGGTCAATTTGCCGCGCACCTGGCCGAGCTTCTCGTCGGAGAGCTTGCGGAACTCGCGCGCGATGTGCGGCAAGAACGCCAAACGGCCTCGTTCAAAGAGCAGGAGTGCAAACGAGCGAAGCTCGGTGCTTGGTGCCACGCGGGGCACGAGGCTTTGCAAGATGGCGTGCTTTTCGCTGTTCTTGAAAACAGGATTGTCGAGGGCGTCGCGCAGCTCGGTCGATCCGTGATACAAATCAGCCAGCGCCGTCAGTTCAGTCCCGAATTGCTCGAATTTGTTGCGGTCCACGCCGAGAGAAAACAGCGCGCGGGCATAACGCTTCGAGATGGATCCTCCGAGCGCAGCCATCAGTTCTTGCCTCCGTCGAGTTCACCAACAAAGCCATCGACGAGCCGACTCTGATCGGCCGGACCAATGGACTTGCGCACGAGTTGTTCGGCCAGGCTCGCGGCTGCAATTGCAACCTCGACCCGGAAGGATTGCTCGGCCTGCTTGACCTGTTGTTCGATCAAGAACTTGGTTTCGGTGGTGATGCGATTGGCCTTCTCCTCGGCCGTGGCAACGAGGCGAGCCTTTTCGGCCTGCGCATTCTCACGCGCCTTCTGGCGCATGTCCTCGATCTCTTTTTCGAGGTTGACCAGGCGCTTTTCCTGGTCGGCAAGGCGGGTCTCGGCGTCGGCACGAAGCTGGTTGGCGGTCGCGATCTCGTGCTTCAACGTTGTGTGACGGTTGGCGAGTGCCTTTTTGAAACCACCGCCTCCGAACTTGATGATCATGAATAGCAGGATGCTGAAATTGAAGAGCTGCAATGCGAGCGTCTTCGGATCGATTTGGGCGCCGTGTTCCGCGGCCTGTCCGGCTTCGTGTGCGGCGTCCGAGGCCACCGCGAGCCCGGAGACCAGCAAGCCGAGGCCGATCGTCGCGGCCACGGAAACGATTTTCAGGCTGCGCTTGCGCATCAGGAAACGCTCCGGCCAAGGACCTTGGTGGCAAGCTGTGCGCCCAGTTTTTCAGCATGTCCCTGAAGTCGGGATTTTTCGGCGGCCATGGCCGTCGCGAGTGCCTTACGGGCCTCCTCGAGGGCGGCCCGAGACCGGGAATGGGCTTCGGACATCAGCGTGGTTTCGCGGGTGCGGGCCTCGGCACGGGCGGAGATGAGCTCGCCAGCGGTCAAGCGGCGGGCCTCGGCGAGCTCGGCTTCAACTTTTCGGAATCGAGCCTTGGTGTCGGAATCCATCTTCGAGGCATCGGCGCGGAATCCGTCGACACGACGAATGCGTTCGGTTTTTACCTTCAAATAGGGCTTCCAGAGCAACTGCGACAGGCAGAGGTAGAACACCAAAAATAGCCCGACAGTCAGGAAAATGGTCCCGTCGAGATCGAGCAATTGCTGCTCTTCGGCGCGCGGGGCCGTGGAGCCAAGGGACAGGACGATGTTGTGCAAGCCGAGGGGCATAAGGTAGGTGGAATTCCCGACGGCTCGCTATCAAATCCGCGATGTTGCGTCAAGCGTTGCGCGCATTTGAATTGGAGTGGGTGCGCTTTGGTTGGACAAGGGGGATTGTGTAGGGTGTATGACTCAACGTGCCAGACCTTGAGATGGCTTAAGCCGCCTCTTGCCGGGATGTACTGTCATCGCCCGAGGCTTCGGCGCGTTTGCCCGCGAAGACC
>Ga0105046_10000233_pt1 | contig 71922 bp, 69 predicted proteins | sample MAT03_FD_78385 | JGI IMG/M metagenome (GOLD analysis project Ga0105046, IMG submission 78385) | Freshwater microbial communities from Lake Fryxell liftoff mats and glacier meltwater in Antarctica - MAT-03 (megahit assembly) | ecosystem: Environmental > Aquatic > Freshwater > Ice > Liftoff...
ATTTTGGCGTCAGCCAACTATCTTTTGAGGCGAATAGCCGCGCTATTTAACGAAAAAGATGGGACGGATGACGGCAAAAGAATGGCATCAAATTGGGAAGTTATTTTGACACCGTTCCTTAATAGGTGTAGCCGTCCACCATACCCACCTCAATCACGTTGTTCCGATGGAGGGTATATCTGGTAAAACCATAGTCTACCTTGCCCGTTTTCCACACGCCATCAGCGTTCGGCCCGATCTCCATTTTCAGTGCAATGCCGTGGCGGTGATTGCGCTGCCATAGTTGGGCACAAAAATTTCCTAAAGAATAGGCTACCAGGCGTTTATCAATGGCTGTTACGGGCTGAGGGCAATGGGAATGGTGGCCGATGAGCGCATCGTATTTACCTAACAATTGACCTGCAAGCGCGATTTGCGCCGCGTTGGGGTAAAGGTGCAATTCGTACCCCCAATGGTAAACGAGGATGTTAAAATTGGCCTCCAGATCATAGCGCGCGTCTTCCAGACGGGGAACATACTGGCAAATTTGATTCGACCACATCGTCGCGCAACTCAGGTGTACCCCGTTCGGCAGCATAAACGAATTTTCATCCTTCCGGCCGATGACGTGGTATCTGGCCTCTTTCAACATCTGACATGAATGTTCGAAGTTTTTGTACCCGAAATCGCCCGTATGGTTGTTGGCGCAGGTGATGAGGGTGCGCTCCGGAGGAAAATATCGTTGTAAGGATTTAATAATCTGCGCTTTATGCGAGAGGGCCAGCCAGCGTTCGGTCGGATAAATAATACCCTCCAGATTGATCACCCAGAAATCGGCGTCGGCGTAAAATGCTTCCAGGTGTTTGTGGAACGACAATTCCCGGCGCCCGAGCGGCATAATGTCGCCGGTAAAGGCGATGCGCAATGTTGGGGTAATATCGTTGAGCGTGGTAGCTGGTGGCTGGTAAGCGCTTAAATGTTGGTAGCGTTTAGTCGGCCTTAGCGCGCGGTTTCGCAGCCAGTCTATTTTTTCCAGAACGCCGTAATTGGACGCGAAGCGGTTGACGGGATTTTCATCGTATAAAGGATGGGACATGTCTCTCCTTTGGTATGTGCTTAAAATGTTCAGTGGATCAAACGCTGCGCCTGCAATACGTGGCGGCGGGCATGAACCACGAGGTAATGCAACAAATCGCCAAGGTTCAGGGAAAATATAGACAATTGGGCGACGGCAATCTTCGGTTTATTGAGGTTGACTTCGCGGGCAGCCTGAATGCTGCGCAGGAGTTTTTCGCAGCTGATAATAAAACGTTTGACCTCGTCGGGGTCCAGCGGCTTGTGTATAAAATTAAACCGCTTGGGCGCTTTCATCCGCTTCCGGTCTATGTTGGCCGAATCTGCGGCCGCCACCGAACGCCGGCCTGCCCAGGTAGGGCGCAAGTTGGGTTCGCCGGACCATTTCCGGGCTTTGGCCTTGTGAATAGACAGTTCTATGCGCGACAGGTAGTAATCGGTGTATGCATTCAGGTGGGCGAAACATTCGAGTATGTTCCATTTATCCTGGGCCGGCCGTACCCGAAGCGCCTCTTCCGGTAAGTGGGCGATCTCTATGCGCACCTGCTCCAGTAAGCTTCGCAATTCCGTTTCCAATTGGTCAAGTAAATCGTGTTGCGTCATCAAATCGTTGTATAAACCCAAAGCGGGGCCGCAAATTTAGACAAATTCGGAAATTCCGACCGTTTTTTGCCGATCTTTGCGCCGCAAATTTTTAAACGGTGGATTGTAGACGGTAGACGGCCGTTCAGCGTCTACAATCCATCATCCACAGTTAAATACATGAAAACCAAGACGTTCCGTCCGGATAAAATTAATGTCATTACCCTCGGCTGCTCCAAAAATCTGGTAGACAGTGAGAACCTTATTACCCAACTTCGTGGTAATGACTACAAGGTTACGCACGAACGCGAAGAGGACGATGCCAATGTAGTGATTATCAATACCTGCGGTTTTATAGACTTAGCCAAACAAGAGAGTATCGACACAATCCTGCAGCATGCCGAGTCAAAAAAAGCCGGAGACATCGATAAGTTGTACGTAACCGGTTGTTTGTCGCAGCGCTACAAAGACGATCTGGAGCAGGAAATTCCTGAAGTCGATGCCTTTTTCGGCACCCTCGAAATGCCCGCACTGCTGGCCCGGCTGAACGCCGATTATAAGCATGAACTACTGGGCGAGCGCCAGATCACCACGCTGCCGCACTACGCCTACCTGAAGATATCGGAAGGATGCAACCGCACCTGCGCCTTTTGCGCCATTCCGCTCATGCGCGGACAACATGTCAGCCGGCCCATCGAGGAACTGGTTGCAGAGGCTAAGAACCTGGCCCGACGAGGGGTCAAAGAGCTGCTGCTCATTGCCCAGGAGTTAACCTACTACGGCCTCGATCTGTATAAAAAACGCGAATTGCCCCGCCTGCTACACGCCTTAGCCGATGTGGAGGGCATCGAATGGATCCGCCTCCATTACGCCTATCCTTCAAAATTTCCGCTGGAAATACTCGATGCAATGGCCGAACGCGCCAAAATCTGCAATTACCTCGATCTTCCGCTTCAGCACGCCGCCGATAACGTCCTGAACCTGATGCGCCGGCAAATCACCCGCGCAGAAACGGAAGAATTGATCGAGACGATTCGCCAAAAAGTGCCCGGTATTGCCCTGCGTACCACCTTTCTGGTCGGCCATCCCGGCGAAACCGAGGCTGATTTTGAAACCTTGCTCGATTTTGTACGGCGCCATGCCTTCGAACGGGTGGGCGTGTTCCAGTATTCCCATGAAGAAGGCACCCGTGCCCACGATCTGCCCGACGACGTACCTGCGGAAGTCAAAGCAGCGCGCGCACAACGCCTGATGGACGTTCAACAGGAAATTTCATTGGCTAAAAACGAAGCCAAAATCGGACAGGTTTTCAAAACCATTTTCGACCGGAAAGAAGGCAAATATTTTGTAGGCCGCACCGAAGCGGATTCTCCGGAGGTCGACAATGAAGTATTGGTGCCGGCAAAAAGCAATTATGTTCGCCTCGGCGATTTTGCCCAGGTTCGAATTACTGGTGCGGAAGAGTTCGATCTGTTCGGGGAATTGGTTCAGTAGCTGGGCAGAGGAGTAAGAAAAACAGGAGATGTTTCATGCGGCGAATGTAACGGAGGGCGGAATTTATGCCGCCTTAAAAAATAAATTGGCGACTGGTTTGCTGCCAATTTTTAATGAAGTTCTTCTTTTAAGGCGGAATAAATTCCGCCCTCCAACAAAAGAGCCGCCCCGAATTTCGGGGCGGCTCCTGCCACTATTTCCTAAAATATTGATTATTAATTCTTCACTTTCTCAATTCTTCACTTCCTCAAACTCCACATCCTGCGCATCGCCAGCGCCGCCGGCTGGTCCGCCGCCGGGAGCGCCTTGCTCTGTGCTGCCGCCGTTTTCAGCCTGCGTATTTTGATACAGTTCCTGACTGGCCGCGTTCCAGGCTTCTGTGAGCGCTGCGGAGGCGGTGTCAATTCGAGCGATATCCTGTGATTTATGGGCTTCGCGGAGTTCGTTCAGGTGGAGGTCGATTTTTTCCTTATGATTGGCCGGCACCTTTTCGCCGAATTCGCGCAGTTGTTTTTCCGTTTGGAAAATCAGGGCGTCTGCGGTATTCAGTTTTTCGGCGCGTTCGCGGGACTGACGGTCGGTTTCGGCGTTGGCCTGTGCCTCCGCTTTCATGCGGGCTACTTCCTCTTTGCTCAGCCCAGTGCTGGCTTCGATGCGGATATTTTGTTGTTTCCCAGTGCCTTTGTCCATCGCTGTGACCGACAAAATGCCATTGGCGTCGATGTCGAAGGTTACTTCAACCTGGGGCACGCCCCGGGGAGCCGGCGGAATGCCGTCGAGGATGAAACGACCCACCGAACGGTTGTCCTTGGCCATCGGGCGCTCGCCCTGAAGGATGTGGATTTCCACCTGCGGTTGGTTGTCGCTGGCCGTAGAGTATGATTTCGACTTTTTGGTCGGGATCGTCGTATTCGCTTCGATCACCACGTCGTAGATATTACCCATCGTTTCGATACCCATGGACAGCGGGGTTACGTCGAGCAGCAATACGTCGCTGACATTGCCCGAGAGCACGCCTCCTTGTACGGATGCGCCGATGGCCACCACTTCGTCCGGGTTAACAGAACGGTTTGGTTTTTTACCGAAGAATTTTTCAACCTCTTCCTGAATCCTGGGGATACGGGTAGAGCCGCCGACGAGGATTACTTCGTCAACTTCGTTCGGTTTCAAACCGGCGTCTTTGAGGGCCTGGCGGCAGGGCTCGAGCGTGCGTTGCACGAGCGAATCGGTCATTTGCTCGAATTTTGCCCGGGTTAGTTTCATAACCAGGTGCTTGGGTACGCCGTCGATGGCGGTGATATATGGCAGGTTTACTTCCGTTTCTGTTCCGCTCGACAGTTCGATCTTGGCTTTTTCAGCAGCTTCTTTGAGCCGTTGCAGGGCCATAGGGTCTTTGCGGAGGTCTACGTTTTCCTGGCGTTTGAATTCATCTGCCAGCCATTCGATGACCACGAAGTCGAAGTCATCTCCACCGAGGTGGGTGTCGCCGTTGGTGGATTTCACTTCGAATACGCCGCCGCCGAGTTCCAGCACCGAAATGTCGAAGGTGCCGCCGCCGAGGTCATACACGGCGATTTTCATGTCGCGGTCGCGTTTGTCGAGACCGTAAGCCAGAGCGGCTGCAGTCGGTTCATTTACGATCCGTTTTACATCCAGGCCGGCAATCGCACCGGCTTCTTTAGTGGCCTGACGCTGGCTGTCGTTAAAATAAGCCGGCACCGTAATGACGGCTTCGGTTACAGTTTCGCCGAGGTAGTCTTCGGCTACTTTTTTCATTTTTTGAAGTACAATAGCGCTGATTTCCTGCGGCGTATACATGCGGCCGTCGATGTCGACCCGAATGGTGTCGTTGTCGCCTTTTACCACTTTATAGGGTACTCGGCCGATTTCCTGGGTGGCTTCGCTGAAGCGCATACCCATAAAGCGTTTGATCGAAGAGACCGTACGTTGCGGATTGGTGATCGCCTGGCGTTTAGCCGGTGCGCCAATTTTACGTTCGCCATTATCGAGAAAGCCGATAACAGAAGGCGTTGTGCGCGCACCTTCATCATTGGCAATTACAATTGGTTCGTTGCCGACCATGACCGCTACGCAGGAGTTGGTAGTACCTAAGTCAATTCCGATGATTTTTCCCATGTTATATATATAGATTCTTCGTTCGTGAAAGTGTATTTTTTTCGCCCCTTGTTTGTGTAGGAGCGTTTCTTAATGCGTTTTATCAATCGTTGTGCCATGCCTGTAAATCTGACGGATTGGCAGAATGTACGGCATAGCGCAGGCCTTTTTGGCAGAAGATACTGCCTGAAACTGACAAAGCTTCTTATACTAAAAGCAGCCGGTTACTGTACTTTTGCAGCGCCTCCTTCCACTCAAAAACTAATCTAATCTCGGTTTATCCCATGCAACAATCTTTCTTTTATCCTAAATACCTGCTGCTTGCCGGTTTTTTCGCCTGTGCATTTTTCCCCGGCAAATTGTCGGCTCAATTGTTCAAACACGGCAACATCTGGTATTTCGGTTACCAGGCAGGGTTGGATTTTACCAGCGGGCAACCGGCTCCGCTGAGTAGCGTAAACGTCGATAGCTATGAAGGCTGCGCTGTTTACTGCAACGCGAACGGACAAATGCTGTTTTATTCGAATGGCGGCGGTGTCGGACCAAATACTATCAACGGGCCACACGACGGTTTTATCTGGAACCAAAACCAGCAGATTATGTACAATATGGGTACAACAGAAGGCGGTGGGTACAGTGCCGCCCAAAGTGCCTTGATCCTGCCAAAACCGGGCAGCCCGGATCAGTATTACCTGTTTACCATGGAGCATGCGGTTGCGCCATTGTCGGTTAACCGCGGATTGTCCTATTTTGTCGTCGATATTGCGGCTAATGGTGGTTTGGGGGCGGTCGTTTCTGCCAATGTCAATGTTTATAAACCTGCCACCGAATGCCTCACGGCGATCCCCCATGTGAACGGTACAGATTTTTGGTTGATCACGGTGGATAATACGAGCGAGGATTTTGTAGTAGTTCCGGTGACCGCCGCTGGTGTGGGAACGCCGTTTCTGCAACCCAGGGTAAATGCCCAGGGCGTTTTGGTCCTGAAAGCAAGCCCCGACGGTAAAATGATCTGTGCCAATGGCGAATTATATGATTTTGATGCGGCCAATGGCCAGATTGCCTTTAAAGAACAAGTAGCGGTCAGCCGGTATACCTTCTCTTTTTCGCCAGCCAGTAAATACCTGTACGGGTTCGAATCCGATTTTTCCTTCAAGATGTTGCGCTATGACCTCGCTGCCGATACCATTAATAAAACGGCGGAGTTACTCAATTCGGACACCCTGTTATCATTCCCGGGTTTGATGCAAATAGGTCCGGACGGCCAAATTTATTTTATTGAACAACTGGAAGAAGATTTTATCCAGATTGTTCCCCCGGTTAGTTTGAGTGCCATCCGTTGCCCCGACGGTGCGACGCCGGAACTGGAACGCAGCGTATTCAAATTTCCAACGGATGTGAATAATGCAGGCGGGCTTTTTACCTCCTTACCAAACTTTGCCGATTATATTTTTGCCACCGCGCCTTTGCAAGACAGCGTTAAACTGACACTCTGCAGCAACGCAACCCTGGAGCTGATCCCAGGCGGTCCGGGCCAGAATTACCAGTGGTCGACCGGCGAGACAACGCAGACGATTATCGTAGATGCGCCGGGCAATTACGCCGTTTCATACGAGACAAACTGCGAGGCTTTTGTGATCACCTTTGTCGTTTCGACGGGTAACGCCTCATTTGAATTTATCGTTCCGGCGATATCCGATTCATGCGCCCCTTTTCCCCTGGTCTTGCGGGTGCTGGCCGATACGCCAATCCAATGGTCGGATGGAAGTAGCGCAGATTCCTTGTTGGTCCTTGATTTCGGCTCGTATTCGGTCAGTGTTAATTCGCCTTGCGGAGATACCTCGGCTACTTTTACATTACTTAAACCGGTAATAATCAACCCCGTACAGGATACTTCGGCCATCCAATTGTGCAGCGGCAGCACAATCGAGTTAATGCCGGTGGAAGCGGGCGAAATTTACCAGTGGTCGACCGGCGCCACAACGCCTGTGCTGACCGTGGATGCGCCGGGGACTTACAGTGTCGTTGTAGAACAGCACTGCACCCTGACCACGAGTCTTTTCACAGTAGACACCATTTCTATGCCTACAGTACGGATTGACTTTCCGGACATTAAAGATAGTTGCAATCCATTTCCGCTGGTCCTGAGGGCTATCCCCATGGGAGACAGCCTGTTGCAATGGCAAAATGGCAGCCAGGCCGATACGCTCCGCATCGAGTCATTCGGCACGTATACGGTAACAGCCACAAATGATTGCGGGAGTGCCACAGCGAGCTATACCATCGAAGCGCCGGAAAAAAACTGTTGTCAGCCGCTGTTGCCGAATGTGTTTACACCCAATGGAGATGGGGTTAACGACCGGTTCGGGCTGCTGTTTGCCGGCTGCGAGATGGAATACATAACGCTGAATATTTATGCCCGCTGGGGCGAGTTGGTGTTCCAGGGATATGAGTTAACCCATCTGTGGGATGGTACGACCTTGAACGGTACGGAAGCATCGGCGGATGTGTATGTGTATTCGGTGCGGTACAAACTAACCGGTTCCCGGGAGCAGGTAGAGCAGGGTCAAGTGACCTTGTTGCGTTGAAGAGGGGGCCGGGTCGTTGAGGTAAGGGGAAAAATTATAGTCAAAAAGGCCCATTCAATCGTTTTTCAATCCGGGCCCATCGAAAAAAACACGGTCTCTTGCGTAAGCCCCGCTCATTTGCAGCGTTTTATCATTCAATCCCGCCCAAATGCGGGATTTCACTTCGTTCAGCATTCATTATTTCTTTAAAATGCGCATCATATTTTCCCTTTTTATGATCGTTTTCTTTGTTTCTCTTTTCATTATCGGCATCTTCTATTTAGTTGCCAGGGCGATTTCCGGGTTTAGTTTAAACCCGGGTAGTGCGGCCTGGAAAAGAATGGTGGAACGCCTGCGCAACCGCATCAAAGACCAGAAAGCAGGCGTTTTGGTGCCATGGGATGCTGAAATGCTTGGTTTGCTTTCGCTCAACCGCTCCGTGTTGAAAAAGCCGGGATTTTTCGACAATGTTACCGAAGGCGTATTTACAACCATATTTCACGAACCGGTTTTGGCGTATGTCTCTATAAAAAACGGCGCCAATACCGTTACGCTGGCACGCACGAGCGACCGGGAGTTTATTTACCGGCAAAAAGGCCGGGAAATCGAAATTTGGCTCAATGGACAACCCTTTGGCGTATTGGTCGATGGCGCTTTGCTTGCTGCCGGACGGGGTAGCCGCTTACTGGCCCAATTGGAGGCAGGTAAGGATGAAACGCAAACGCCCGTGCTGATCGGAAACGGCACGGCAGCCGCTATTGCCAAATCGGGCCGTGGGGCAGGTCCAAACCCAAGGGCGCTTACCCTGATGCGGGATCTGGGACCGGAGGAAGAAAATGCCCTGCTGGCCCTTACCATTCAGGAAATGACGCGTTGAGCACGCACTTTTACCCGTTCAGTACATTTGATTTGTTCCCCGGGGGACGATTAATCCATCTTGCAGGTAGTTGTTGGATAAAAAACAAACACCCTGTAATTTGAACAAAGTTAATCCCCCCCTTTCAATAGGCGCTTTTACTATTGGTTGCGGCTGCTCGTAATGACGGGTAGCCGCTTTTTTGTGCGCTGGACCCAACCAATTTGGACATCCCTACGTGTATGTTGTCGGATGGCCCGATAAGTTTGCTTGTAAACGACCGGACACTCCTGCGTGCTGCACGCTTCGGCGGGTAAAGCAGGTAAAAAATTACCCAACATAAACACCCGTTTTTTCGTCGGGCGCCGCTAATTTGGCGCCCGGCGGATTTTTTTCCTGAAAACTGCCGAAAAACCGCGACAATAGCCTCCATATAAAGCAATTTATGCACGTCGACGCACACCTGCTCCAGGCAGCTCATAAAGGGGACCGGAAAGCGCAATATGCGCTGTACCGGGTCTGCTTTCCTGTACTGATGGCGGTCTGCGCCCGGTACCGGCGCGACGAGCAGGAGGCGGCCACCGCTATGAACAACGGGTTTTTGAAAATTATTAAAAACCTCGATACGTTCCGCGGTGGCGAGGTGCCCTTCGAAGCCTGGATTCGTCGCATTATGATCAATACCGTGATCGATGAATTCAGAAAGGAGAAGAAATGGCGGGAATTAACCGTGTTTACCGGAACCCTCGAACGGGATTTTCCCGACGAGCCGCTGGATTGGAACGAGGCCGATCAACGCCTTAGCTTCCAACACCTGGAGGCTATGTTGCGCCGTTTGCCACCTGTCACGCAGCAGGTTTTTAACCTCTTTGCGCTCGATGGATTCAGCCACCGGGAAATCGGCGACATGATGGGTATCAGCGAGGGCACCTCCAAATGGCACGTAAACAACGCCAGAACCAAAATGCAATCCTGGATACGTGCTGAAAACCATGGCGAAGCGTACGCGACGGGGTAAAATCAAATTTAATCGTCGTGCATCACGACAAGGCTTGCCAAACTCTTATGGATAATATAGACGAATTCATGCAACAAAAATTCGGGAGCGATGACCCTGCCGGACGTTTCGGATTCCGGGAGGAATACTGGGACCAGGCCCGGATCTTGCTCGAATCCGATGAAGTGCAACGCCGCAAACGACGGCGTTGGCTCCTGTGGTGGGTTTTTGCCTTTGCCGGTTTAGTTGCTATCCCAATCTGGTGGTATTGCCATGAAAAGGCCGATTTTCCAAGTATATATCCTTCGGGCACCTTACAGTATCCTGCTGGAACCCAAAGTGATACGGTAAAACTCCGGGATACAGGGAGCGCCCAGGAACAGGGATCTGCCTCAACGGATCAGGTAAAAAATAGCGCCGATCCTGAATCAATGCAGGATGTGGCCGTGAGAAGCGTTTCTGAAAATAAAAAGGCCGGTAAACAGCATGATGATCAATTGTTATCCAACGAAGTTGCCAGAGAAGGCCGTTCCGCAAATGCCTCTGGCGAACTACAGGCTGCTTATGCCGGGAAAAAACGCCCGGAAGATTCGCCGGCCAAGTCCCGCAATTTGCCCGCAACCGGTTTAAATGCCGCTTCGATCGGTGCATCGAATAAAACGAATACCGCTGCCGAACAGGCGATTGCTTCAGAAACAAGGCCTTCAGAAAACCCGGCGTCTGCCAATGCGAAAGATTTTAACCAGGAGCAGAACATACCTGCAAAAAACGATATAGTTCGGCAAGAGACACCTGAATCGGTCAAACCGCAAGACGAACTTATTCCCAAACGAATCGATCTGTTTGATCCATTACCGTTACCTTTTAACCCCGTATGGTCGGGTAAACACCGGCAGACGATGCCTGCAGGCCCGGCAAAAGTCGATGTCGTACAACAAACCGATGTGTACCGGGATAAACGTTGGAGTGGTTTTGCCCAACTGGCTGCCTCTTATTATCCTGGTACACAACTTACCGGGCAGTTGGGAACCGTGCTTGGTTTGTCGCTTATGTACAACCTGAAGCCGGATTGGTCTCTTTCCTTAGGCATCAGCGGGCGTTTTATGCCGAGCATGGCCGCAAATAGTGATAACAATCAGGTGCTTCTGGAATCTGCCGGACAATTGCGGTATGGGTTTGGATATGCACGGGATGATTTTTTCGAAGACCCCCGCAGTTTCAACATGATTGAAATTCCGCTGGCCGTTCATTGGCAAAAACCATCCTGGGGATCTTTGGAAGCAGGCGTAATGCCCGGGTTTTTAAGCGCTGTGCGCGGCCGGATCGTTCGTTACAGCAGTAGTTCCCTGCAACCGGTACCGGAAATGAGCGTTGAACAGCGTTCTGCCAGTTTGGATAAATCCAATTATGAACAAACTTTTATTTCGCTGTTTGCCGGCGCAGAATGGAAAGCGAGCAGGCGTCTGGGTCTGTTTGGCAAAGCAACTTATATGCAACCCAATCGGTGGAACAAAACGCAACCCTTGGACCTCGTCAAACCCCAGGACCTGTTTTGGATAGATGCCGGTTTGCGCATTCGATTTTGATCAAATACTATGAGAAATTTATTATTCGTGCTTTTTGGGGTTTTGCTGTTGGCCGCCTGCGCCAAACAGGATTTGCCCTCCGACGGGAACGGAGATCCGGTTTTTTCGGTATCTTTTATCGCAAGTGGCGACACCAGCACCAACACCATCACGGCCGGCGTAGGCGACTATTATTTGTTTACCCGTTTCGAGTCGGATAGTCAGGGTATCCTGTATACAGGCGCGTTCGCGCCGGCAATCTGCCCGGCGGGGGACTGTGCCCGAAGTCTTTCTTTTGAATTCAGGAATACTAACCTGGATACCTCATTTCCAAGCGATAATTTTTTTTATGAAGGCTTACACGAGTTTGCTGCCGTAGATTCGGTTTCATCGACCAGTTATGTGGCTGCATTCCACCCGATTAACGACGCTTTTGTATATGATTCATTTACCTGGAGTTTTAATGGCTCCCCAGACCAGAACAACGGTTTAGATGACATCACCGTGTCTTTTCAGGATACGATTAACCCAATCTCTGTTAAACTTACCGCGTATGCAGCTGACGGGCAATCCAGTGCGGTTCAACGTTTTATTTCTGCAAACGGCACGCCCAATCTTTATCCCGGTGTGGATATTTTGCTACAATATGAAAATGACACGACGGGTTATGACTTGACTGCATTGCTGAGCGGTCCTGGGACCCAGACCGTTTCCTGGAGTACCGGCTCTAACCAAAGTCAAATTAATATTGTGGATCTGACGCAGAATCCCGTTTACAGCGTCAGCGTTTCCGATGCGTCTCCATATTCCGCCTCAGCCACCTTGGGAAACTTGCTGACTGGTATTCAGGTTACCCGAACTGCCAATTTCGACTACTCCGTCTCGCCCATAACCACCACAACGGAAATAAAGGCCGGTGAACTTGCCATACAATGGATAGACCGTCAAGGCCTTATCTGGCGCTCCGACCGGGGCCAGCAATCTCCGGACGCAGTATTTCAGGTGTTTGAAACCGAAGGCTACCAACTCAATGAAAACGGCCAAAAGACGCGGAAAATGCGGGTGGGATTCGATTGTTTGTTGTTCAATGCGGCAGGGGAGAGTATGACTTTTTCAGGGGAAGGGGTGATCGGGGTGGCGTATCCTTGAAAAGTCGGCCTCTATCGATCAATCCGGGACCAACTTCCCGCACTGATGTAGCGCCCCGGCCCGAACGTGCCAAAAATACAAACCACTGTGTGGAAATGCCTGCGCCGGCAAATCCAGCGTATGGCTGCCTGGCTCCAGGTTTCGGGTCAATTGATACAAGATTTTACCCGAAATATCCTGCAAAACCACTTCAACCACGGCGAAGTATTGTTCTGAGGCAGTTGAAGCGCCAGGTTAAACGTGCTGACACCGCCGCAATCCTGTACCAGGGCAGAGGGCTGACCAACTACAGGCGCCCCCGGCGATTGCTCGGCCCTCAGGCAGTAGGCATGCGAACCGGGGTTCTGGAAAATGATCGTAGTGTCCTCCTGTGCATCTAATTTAAACGCGCCAAAGTACATGATCTGGTCTTCGATGATCACGTAGTCGGCCGGCTGGGTCATGTCCCCGTTGCCGATATTGCTGATTTTAAACTCGACCTGGCCGTTGCAAACGCCGGTAACCTTGATCTTCGAGCCATCCCAGTTTGCCCCGGGCGGCAGGCAGATGGTATCCGGGAAAATGTGGGCTTCCGCACAAATTGTCTGGTCCAGGATAGCATCACAAGACAATAAAAAGTTGACGTTGAAAGAACCGCAGTCGCCGGGTTCCATATCCGGCAGGTTGAAACTCGTCACACTGCCGTTTTGGGACGCGGGCGCAAGCGTACTGCTCTGGTAGCTCAGCAAGGGGTCTGCCGTAACCTGCACTTGCACATTGCTTGCAGTCTGATTGCCGTTGTTGCAATAGTTTATGCTAAAATAGGTCGTGCTACAGCGGCGCATCAGGCCGCTGCTGATGGTAACTTCCATAAAGGGGCATTCAACAGGGGTGGTGATGCCGATCTCGGGCGCCTGTACCGTTTGGTTCTGACCGTTTATGCTCACCGTTGGCGTGTCGCAAGGCGTCCAAAAAAGCGCTTGACTGCCGGGCGGATGTACAATCAGCTGAAAATCGCCTTCCGTTACCCGCAACAAATAGGAACCGTCGTCGGCCGTTTTTTTGTAAAACGTTTCCCCCGCAGCATTTCGGGCCTGCACCAGGTAGTTTTTTATGCCCGCTTCACCGCTGTCTTTCAAGCAGTTATCATTGCCATCATTAAAAACGCTGCCATTGATCTTGTTGGAAAAAATCTGCCCGTCCAGGTCGGTTTTGATCAAAAAGGATTGGGCGCTTTCATCGCCGCCGGTAAGAAGCAAATTTTGTGTAGCGGTCACCAGGATACGTTTGACATAATCATTGTTGCTCACGGGGAAATAATCCAGGGCCACCCCCTGGGAATTGGTCTTGATCAGTGTCAGACCGGTGCCGACCGCCTGATCAATGTTGGTATTTAAGGCGATATACAGGTTGCCGGCATTGTCGCGGGTAAAACTGCGCAAGAAAAAGAGCCACCCGGACTGGTCATTTGACAAGCTGGAATTCAATTGCTGAAACCACTGTTCGTTGCCATCGGAGTCCGTTTTCAGCAAGCTGACTTTAGCTGGAGTGGTTTGATAGGTTTCTCCGAGCATCACGAAGCCTCCGTCGGTGCTTTCCAGCAAGTCGTACGCGTTCTGGTACCCGGGTTTGTTGTATGTTTTTTGCCAGATATTGTTGCCGTCCGCGTCGGCTTTGGCTAAAAAGAAGTTGTTGTTGTTGCCAATGTCCAGCACGGTGCCGGTCACCATAAAATTGCCATCGGATAAAGCAATTACCTGCGCAACTTGCTCATCGAGCGCAGCATATCCAAAGGATTTATTCCAGACAATCGAGCCGGCAGCACTGATTTTAACCAGCCAGACCTCCTGTTTGATCTGAGTGTCCCGGGTATCTCCGGCCAGTAAAAATCCGCCGTCTGATGTGGGCACAATGTCTTTCAAACCATTGGGTAAGAGATAATTGTCTATTGGAAGTTCCCATTGTTTTACGCCGGAGGCATCAATTTTAACGACGATGTTTTGCACAATTTAATCGCCAAGGTGATGCTTGCAAAAATTTATTTCGAATTAGACGAAACCAATGCCCTCGAAAATCAGTTGGATAGCATCCGGATATACCTGCGGCGTAAAAAGGTACTCGGATACCACAAAGACAATTATACCACGATCGTTCGATTTATGCATAAAATGTTGACAACCAACATTCATGATGTGGGGGCCATGCAACAACTCCGCAGGCAAATAGAGGAAGCGCCTGTATTGAGCGAACGCGACTGGTTTTTAAAACAAATATCCGATTAAAACACTTCGCCGGAGTTGCGTACTTTTGCGCCTTATTAAATAAAACATGCTGAAAATTGGTGAAAATGCCCCTGACTTTACACTCCGTGCCAGTGATAAAAGCCAGGTTTCCCTAAAAGACTACCGGGGTAGAAACGTTGTGATGTTGTTTTTTCCGGCTGCCTTTACGGGAGTTTGCACGAAAGAACTCTGTATGATGCGGGATAATTTGGGTGTCTATGAAAAATTAGATGCACAAATCCTGGCAATCTCCGTCGACAGCCTGTACGTGCTGGCTAAATGGAAAGAGGAGCAGGGATTTAACTTTCCGATGTTGTCTGATTTCAATAAAACGGTCAGCAAAAAATATGAAGCCTGTTACAAAGAGTTTGTTTTCGAAATGAAAGGCGTTTCCAAACGGGCCGCCTTCGTGATTGATAAGGAGGGTGTCCTGCGATACGCTGAAGTACTGGAAAATGCAGGTGAAATGCCAAATTTTGAAGCCGTTAAAAATGTGTTGAACGGACTGTAAAAACTGTTTATGCTGAAATTGCAAATTGTCTAAAAGACATTCAATCATACATCCAGCCATAAAAACCATATAATCAAGCGATTATGCCAATCAAGCCGCAATGGGAAGAAGAAGAAGACGTATTGGTAGACGAAGACATTGAGTCCGAACTGCCTGTGCGTATTGTTGTATGGAACGACGAAGTCAACTCCTTCGAATGGGTAATCCATTGTTTTATGGAAATACTCAGCCATACCTTCGAGCAAGCGGACCAACTGGCGCTTATTATCCATACCAAGGGCCGGGCGGTAGTCAAAACGGGTCCCAAAGAGGAATTGGTTCCGCTGTGCGAAGCCTTGCTGGAACGTGGTCTTTCCGCCGAAGTGGAAGGGGACGCGTGAAATTTTCTCCTACTTTTTTGATATCCTCAAATGATAGTTTACCTTGGCTCCGCTTTTGCCGCCCTTGGCGACACGAGATTGTTTTCAAGATTATTAACTTAAAACTCAAACCTTTATGGAGATTTTAGATCAACCTACTGCGGAAACACGGTTAGCATCCGATGGTAACCGGATCATTGCCTACCTGATTGATGCTTTAATTTTGGTCCCTTTGTGGTTCATTCCAATCGTTGGCTGGATAGCCGGCTTTGCGTATTTTATCACGCGGGATTCCTTGCCTTTCCTCGACGGACAAAGCATCGGCAAAAAAGCCATGAAAATCCGCGCAGTCACGGAAGACGGGGCGCCGCTGACCAATAACTACGGCCCATGCATTATCCGCAATATCGTCCTGATGATTCCTTTTTTCCCTTTGATCGAGCTGATTGTGCTGCTTACCAATGAGAAAAAGCAGCGTCTTGGCGACCAATGGGCCAAAACGAAGGTCATCGCTGTCGGTTAAACCAAGTTATTAATGCTGAATTGTTTTCAACGGCGGCGGGCGCTCTGTGCCCCGTCGCCGTTGATTTACCCACCGAAATCCCGAGCCATCCGGAAAAGCGGGTAATATTTTCCATCGAATGCTTCGGCGGGCGGACCTGTCGCGCCGCCTTCGCCTCCTGGCTTCGACGGCTAAACCAGCACTGAAAAATGTATGCCCGTATTTTGGTTACTCGAACAGGAATTGTCTTTTCCGCATCCCTCCCTAGCAGAACCGGGCGGTTTGCTGGCGGTGGGCGGCGACTTGAGCGAAGAGCGCCTCATTCTGGCTTACCGCAACGGAATTTTCCCCTGGTTTGAAGAAGATGACCATTATTACTGGTATGCCCCCGATCCTCGCTGGGTCCTGTTTCCCAAGGAATTGCGCATCCATAAAAGCATGCGCTCCATTTTCAGCCAGCAAAAATTCCGGTATTCAATTGACACCTGTTTCGAACGCGTCATGCGTGCCTGCGCCGAAACAGAACGGGGCGGACACACCGGATCCTGGATCAGCGAGTCTTTTGTAGCTGCTTATACCCGCCTGCATCTGCAAGGCATTGCCCACTCTGTCGAGGTATGGCAGGAACAGGAATTAGTTGGCGGTCTGTACGGTATAGCCCTTGGTAAAATCTTTTATGGGGAAAGTATGTTTACCCGCGTATCCAATGCTTCCAAGGCCGGCTTTATCACATTCGTACAGGCATTGGCTAAAACCGGTTTCTCGCTGATCGATTGTCAGCAACAAACAACGCACCTTGAAAGTCTCGGCGCGCGGGGTATTTCACGCGAATTATTCATGGAATATCTCGAAAAAAACGTCTATGAACGTACTTTACTCGGCCCATGGGCATTTTCAAAGGACGGGATTGTCCAGTTGAAAAAATGATAGGCAAAAAATTAACTTTTTATAATTGGTGGAGGGTCACTTATCGCCGAAATTTGGCCCCGGATACATAAATAAGACAGATCATGCGGAAGTTATGGATGATGGCGCTGCTCGGCGCTTCCTTTTTATGGCCGGTTTTTTCTTTCAAGGAGCCGGAAATAATGCCCTTGCCTGCACCGGAAGTGATTGCAGCTGCTTACCCTAAGGATTATTTTCAACGGCCGGTCAACGAGGAGATAAAAATGACCGGGACTTTTGGCGAACTTCGTTCGGACCATTTTCATTCCGGTCTGGATATCAAAAGCAATACCGGAAGGGTGGGGCAGCCTATTTTAGCGGCCGCCGAAGGTTTTGTCGACCGTATTCAAGTGCAGGCCGGCGGCTATGGCAATGTGTTGTATCTGAAACACCCAAACGGCTATACTACGGTGTACGCGCATTTAGACGCTTTTTCCGCCGATCTCCAGCAATATGTCCGCGAAGCGCAATATAAGTCACAGCGTTTTGAAGTGAATTTGCACCCGCCCGATGGTTTGTTTAAAATAAAACAAGGTCAGCAAATCGGTCGTATGGGAAATTCCGGAGGCTCTACCGGGCCTCACCTGCATTTTGAAATTCGTCATTCGGCAACGCAGAAAGTACTGAATCCCTTGCTTTTCGGTATTCCTGTTCATGATAAGGTCGCGCCGGAAATCCGGGATATGAAAGTATACTTTTTGGACGAACAACGTGGCGTTATCGGCAGTAAGGCTTTTCCCATAAACCGGCAAAAAGATGGAACATATGGGTTGGAGGGCGATACTGTGCTGCTTGGCGGCTGGCGCATCGGCTTCGGGGTGAAAACGTATGACGGGATGTCGGGCTTCCGGAATGACAACGGCGTATATGCCGTTTCGCTGTATGCCGACGATCAATTGGCCTATGAATGGCGCATGGACGAACTAGATTTTGATGAGTCGCGTTACCTGAATGCGCATATCGATTATTCGGTTTTCAAGCGATATGGCGCCTGGTTTCACCGCTGTTTTGTGTTGCCTGGCGATCTTTTGTCCAATTATGCCCACACGGAAACCCTGGGCTCTATCCCTATATACGCGGAAAAACCTGTAAAAATCCTCCTTAAAGTAGTGGATGCAGGTGGTAATGCCTGCACGATCACTTTCTGGGCGCAACGGGATACGAATCTGGAAGTTTTTCCCAGTGCCCCGTTCCAGTTTGAGATGCCCTATAATGTTGAAAACCGAATTGACATGGAAGATTTTTCCATGATACTACCGAAGGGGTCTTTGTACGAAACGCTTGAGTTTCAGTATAGTACCACCCCCGACGAAGAAGGCGATGTTTTTTCACCCATGCATCATCTCCACAACGGACGCACGCCCGTGCACCGCTATTTTACCTTGAAAATCAGGCCCCACGAACTCCCGGATAATCTCCGAAGCAAGGCAATTATTGCCAAATGCGGTGAAGGGAAACCCGACAATTGCGGCGTCAGCTGGGAGGGTGATTTTCTGATGACGAAAGTTCGCGAATTCGGAGATTACTGTGTCATGGTTGATACGGTACCGCCTAAAATCACACCAGTCGTTTTTGCCACTGATATGCGTAAAAAGGGAGTCATCTCATTCCGAATAAATGACAATTTTGCGATCACTGGCTTGGCCGATCGCTTGTATTATCGGGGTACGGTGGATAATAAATGGATATTGTTCGAATATGACCGGAAGCGCGCCCGCTTGACATATACCTTTGACGGCCAAGTTATTCGGGGTGAACATGTTCTGAAACTCGTGGTCAAAGACGACCGGGACAACCTGGCCAAATTCGAGCGGAAATTTGTGCGATGAAATCCAGCAACTGATTTATTTCCAATCGTTTTTCGACCTTTTCCCCAGGAAAGCCAGTGGAATTGTGCCAACATAATACAGGGTCAGCAAGGCGTCAAATACGGGAAACCGTGTCAATAAACCCGACTCGCCGAATGCCGGCAGTGTTTTCGCGAGGGTGAGTCGAAGCGCAATCAAGCGTATACCATATCCAAGGAGTACGAATCCAATGCCGTATCCGCTTGCAAGCAGCATAATTAATAAACTATAATGCGCCACCTGAGTTAGGCCAACTAGTCCAAGCAAAACTAAGTGTTGCCTGCGGTATAGGGTTCCGGCGCTCAGATGCCTGCTTTTTTGCCGAAGCCACGCGCGCCAGGAGGTCTTTGCTTCGGAATACATAAACGCTTGCTTTTCAAGGCAAACAACCACTTTCCCGGCCTGCGCCCCGGCATTCACCAGCAAGTCATCATCCCCCGACGGAAGATCGCGATGTGCTTGAAAGCCGCCGACCCGTTTATAGAGCTGCTTTTTTAAGGCCAGGTTGCGCCCCACACCCATATAGGGTATGCCAGAGCGGGCAAATGAGACATATTGAAGGGCCGTATAGGCAGTTTCATACCGAGCCCAGGCATTCAGAAAACCTGATTTGGGCCTAAATGGGCCATAACCCAACACAATTTCCGTTTCAGGCCTTTCTGAGAGCGCTTTAACAAGATTTGCCAGCCAAAAGCGGCTGGATGGCCGGCAGTCGGCATCGGTAAAAACCAAGTTGTCAAACTTCGCGGCCTCAATGCCACGTGCTAAGGCTTGTTTTTTGCCAGGGCTGGTTTTTTCCGCCATGCGCAAAACTTTGAGATGCGGATAAATTGCCTGGAATTGATTTAATACGTTACTGGTATCGTCCGTTGAGGCATCATCTATTACGAGGACTTCGAAATAGCCAGAATAGCGTTGTTCCAGTACAGACGGCAGGTGGCGTTTTAAATTAAGCGCTTCGTTTCGGGCACAAATAAGGACACTTATGGCGTGATCCAATGTGTTTGGAAGGTCAGGGTAAACGTTAAGCTGATCATCCGGATGAAATACACGCTCAGCCCCGACGTCCATTTTTCCTGTTAACATTCCTGTTTGCCAGCAAAATACGCCCAACCATATCACTAACTGTATCGCTGTAACAGCAACATAGGCTGCAAAAAGCCAGGGTAACAGGGAATTCCAAATGAATTGAAGCGAACACCAGTATAAAATGGGCATAATGGTTGTAAAAGTACCGGTGTTTTACCTCACTTTTGCGCCGCGTTTTTGCACCTGTTGCCTCTGCTGACTGAATAGAAATTATTTTCAAACCGGACGTGAAAAAAATAATTATTGCCATCGACGGGTATTCTTCCTGTGGAAAAAGCACCCTGGCGAAAGGCCTGGCAAAAGCCTTGCATTACGCATACCTCGATTCAGGCGCTATGTACCGGGCTATGACATTGTATTTCCTGGATAAGGGCATCGATTACAACGATCCGGAACAGGTAGAAAATACACTCCGAAACACCGAGATTCATTTTGAGCGGATTGAGGGGCAAAACCGGACCTTCCTGAATGGTAGAGATGTGGAGCATGATATCCGCGAGATGCGGGTAAATGATCATGTTAGCCCCGTTTCTGCAATTTCTGCCGTACGGCGGGCTATGGTGCGCCAACAACAGGCGATGGGCAAACGCCGGGGCATTGTCGCAGACGGCCGGGATATCGGAACAGTTGTTTTCCCGGATGCAGAGATAAAGATTTTCCTCACGGCCGATCCCGATGTACGCACCAGCCGGCGTCATCTCGAACTTGCCTCCAAAGGCATCGACGCTGAATGGGAAGATATCCGTCAAAACTTGCTCGAACGCGACCGCATTGATTCTACCCGGGCAGACAGCCCGCTTCGCCAGGCCGAAGATGCTATTGTGATTGACAATACATTGTTGTCGGAAGAACAGCAACTGGAGAAAGCATTGAGCCTTGCGAAAGAGCGAATCTTGCTAAAATAGAAGATTTGCGCGTTTTACCGTTTATCAAAACGATCCAAATCCAATATCTGGATAATCGCGATCAATTTTTCCCCGTACGCTTCGTCTGACGTATTATACCCAGCTTTTGCCAAACCCCTGGCCCATGCCCGGTAATTGCTCCGGTCCAACTCGAATAAGTGAATGTAGCGGCCGCTGTTCTTTAAATAATCCGTATGGGCCTGGTAACTGCCCCAGGCGTTGGCGTATTTAACAAAAAAGTCTTTGTGTGAATTTTGTTTAAAATTAACGCAGTGGCCTTTCTCACAATGCGTGGAGAAACACTTCATACCGAAGTGATTATTGATTTTTTGAGCCAGTCTGCTTTCGCTGGCATTGCTTTCTAAAAGCCCCTGAGCGAGGGTGATACTGGCCGGTACCCCACTCCGCCGCATCTCGGCAATAGCCACCGCAGAAAAACGCGCGATATAGTCCCGACAAAGATTTAAGCGTTTCGCACATTCCGCTGCGGGGAGGTCGTTGCGCGTGCCGAACTCCGGATCAATGGCAAACGTTACATTGTTCAGGCTGCCCGGCGGCATCTTTATTTGAACCTCTGTTCCTGATTTGTCTTTTTTTGGCCCGTCTATGGAAAAATTAAAAATTCCCGCCTGGACCTTTTGACCGGTAGATTGTTCTGTATCATCTGCCGCCATCGATCCGAAAACGATGGAGATTTTATCGCTCCAAACCAGGTATGCCATGGCGGTCAGCAGCAGTAATTTCCATAAAATGGCTTCATGGAAAACATCAGTCCTGAAAAACTCCGGACTATGGAGGCTCCCTGCCTGTCCGGAGTTGTGGGATATTTCATTCCAGTTTGTCATTTCGACAGATTTTAAGATTGTGAGGTGGTTGTTTTTTAGATCCATTGACACCACAAAGTAAAACAATATGTTTTTAATAAACAACAAAAAGTTTTATAAATATTTTCTTTTGATCTAAAATCACCGTTTTTTTAAAATAGGGCATACTTATCGCTATGCTTTTTCAGGTAAATCCGCTCTTTTTTGAGGAAAAATCTATTTTTGCCCCATCGTGTAAAAAATACAAATAGTATACGCGACCTGAAACGGGCAGGAACACCTCACATTGGCATCTAATCAACTTTCTTATTATGATCATCATAGCCGATTGTGGCTCCACAAAGTGCGACTGGCTGCTCACCAGCGGAGGCCGCGATCAACGCCTGGAGAATACCGTGGGCTTCAGCCCGTTTTTTCATTCAACCGCAGAAATCAGGGAAATTCTTGAAACCCAGCTGTTGCCCTCCGTAAAGGCAGACGAGGTCCGGGAGATTTATTTTTACGGAACGGGCGTACACGACGAGCATCGCGCAGGAATCGTTGAAGCAGCCTTGAAAGCCGTTTTCCCTAAAGCCAAGGTGGAGGTAGAACACGACTTGTTAGCGGCAGCCCGCGCTACCTGTGGCCACAGTGCCGGTATCGCGTGTATACTTGGGACAGGTTCGAACAGCTGTTACTTTGATGGGGTAAGTATTCTCGACAATGTCCCTTCTCTGGGCTGGCTGCTGGGCGACGAAGGAAGCGGAACCCACTTAGGCAAAGCGCTACTCCGGGCTATGTTTTACCGGGAATTACCAGCCGACTTGCTTACAGCCTTTAACGAAGCATACCCTGAAGGCCCCGATGCAATAAAAGATAAGGTCTATGAAAAAGGCGCCAATTCATACCTGGCCACTTTTACCCGCTTTTTGGGCGATCATCTCCAACACCCTTTCGTAAAAAACCTGGTGGCCGACAGCCTGACCGATTTTTTAGACAGCCATGTCGTCAAATACCAGGGCTATCAACAAGTCCCTGTCCATTTCGTTGGTTCGATCGCGCACCATTTCCAGGAAATACTGCTCAAATGTATGGAGGAGCGTCGCTTGAAACTTGGCGTAATCGTACGAAAGCCTATTTACCCGTTGGCAGATTACCACGTACACCCGATTGATTGAGCTGATCAAAGGTCATTTGCAAAGCGTTATTAAAAGTCATTGAAGTCAGTAGAGGTCATTTCAATTGACCACATTTTTCAATATTATGGCAAAAGAGATAAAGCGGATCGCAGTTTTTACGTCGGGAGGCGATGCCCCTGGCATGAACGCCGCCATTCGCGCGATCGTTCGCAACGCATTCAATAACGACCTTCATATCTACGGGATCATGCGTGGATATGAGGGTATGATCGATGGCAATATCCGCAGATTGGAAACCACGGACGTCAGCAACATTATCCATCGGGGCGGTACGGTGTTAAAAACCGCCCGCAGCCATCGGTTTATCACCCCCGAGGGCCGCAAACAGGCCTATGAAAATCTGGTGGACAACGATATCGACGCACTCATTGCGATTGGCGGCAACGGCACTTTAACCGGCGCATTGCAATTTATCAAGGAATATCCGGACATTTCCATCATCGGGATACCGGGTACGATCGATAATGATCTTTACGGAACAGACTTTACCATTGGATTCGATACCGCAGTCAATACGGCCGTGCAGGCCGTTGATAAAATCCGGGATACTGCCGACTCGCACAACCGCCTGTTTTTTGTGGAGGTGATGGGGCGGAATTCCGGGTACATCGCACTTCATACCGCCATTGCGGGGGGAGCCGGTGGCGTACTCATTCCGGAAGAGGATTCATCCATCGAAGACCTCGTAAAATTGCTCAAACGCGGCGCCAAAAGGGCTAAACTCTTCAGTATTGTTATCGTTGCCGAAGGAAATCACATGGGAACAGTATACGATATCGCCAAGCACGTGGAAAATCAAATCGACCTATATGACGATATTAAAGTAACGGTTATTGGTCACCTGCAACGCGGCGGTTCACCTTCGGCATTCGATCGTGTGTTAGCCAGCGTACTGGGCTTTGCGACCGTTGACGCCTTGATGGAGGGCAAATCCGGGGTGATGGCAGGGATTAAAAACAACAACCTGCATTACACGTCGTTTGAAGATGCGATTACCAAACGGAAACCCTTTAATAAGGATATGTTGCGGCTGGCGCATATTCTGGCGCAATAAGATCGCTTACCCTTTTATGCAATTACGCTTGAACGATCATCCATGATCAAATTCCACCGCACAAAGGCGCCTGATCATCTCACTGATGAAGAACTGCTTGAACGCTACGTTTCCAGTGGAGACGCCCACCATTTGGGGTTACTATACGAGCGTTATATGCCGATGGTATATGGCGTTTGTTTGAAAATTCTAAAGGATGCAGGAAAGTCGGAAGATGCAGTTATGGCGATTTATGAGGAATTGGTTCGGAAAACAAAAGAACATCAGATTGAATCGTTTCGAGGCTGGCTTTATGTATTGTCTCGCAATCACTGTCTGATGGAATGGCGTAAAAACCACCGCCGGCCGACGGATTCCCATGCACCGGAGGATATGGTGTATTATGACGCGATCGAACCGGTATTTGAAGTAGAGCTGCCGCGTGGGCGTTCGCCTTTGGCTAAATGCCTGGATGAATTACCGCAGCAACAGCGCAAAAGCGTTGAAATGTTCTATTACGAAGACCTGTCGTATAAAGAAATTGCCGATCTCGTGTCGGAAGAAGTCGGGAAAGTCCGCTCTTATATTCAAAACGGCCGGAGAAACCTGAAAATTTGCCTCGACAAACATGGCGTTTCAGGTATCCGGGAAGAATGACTGATAAAATACAACAGCGAACCTGTTGAACGAAAATTACGATATGAACCCATCCGTTCAAAACGACGATGCGCGTTTTATGGAATTGCTGAAACGCTGGCAGGGGGGGGATTTCACCCGCGCCGACGAACAGGAGTTACAGAAATTGATGCGCGCAGACGACTTTCGCCGGGAGGCGATGGAGGGGTTTATGTCCATGCCGGAACCCGATCATGCCGCGCGGCTGGAGACCCTGCGCTCGAGGCTCAAGGCCCATAAAGACCGGGAGAAGGGTAGGGTGGTGCCCCTGTTTCAATGGCTGGCCATTGCAGCCAGTCTTACGCTGTTGATCGGTGTGGCGATCTTTTTTCCGAAAATCCAATCAGAACGAAACGCCGAGCCCGTTGCTCAAACGGCGCCAGGTCTCGATTCTGCGATCGCATACGAAGAAGCGCCATCGCATAACCCGGAGTTCACCGAAGCAGCCCCTTCCAAGTCCACTACACAGCGGAAACAAGCCGGGGAGCCTGGAAACCCTGCCTCAAGCACGGTCGGCGCCGAACAAAACCTGGAACAAAAAGCCAAAAGCGATACGGACGCTGCCGATTTGGCCGAAGCGGAAGAGACCTATAAACGAGATGATAAACCGCTCCGATCCTCGCAAACTGAAACGCCGGCAGGGAACTTAGATAAAGACAAAGACGCTCTGAAGAAAGCACAAGCGCCATCAAGTCAATCTGATATCGTAACCACGCCCAGTAATTCATACCCCAACGCAGCCCCCTCCCGGCCCGGAGATGCGCGGGCAAAAAAATCCCAGGCGCCGGCAAAAGAACAATCTCAAAATCAAAACAGAGTATTGGCCGGACAGCCCCTGGGTGGATGGAGTGCGTTTCAGGAATACCTTCGCCAAAATGCCCGCTTGACCGACAATGCCCGAAACAATAACATCAGCGGATCCGTACGCCTGCAATTTGAGGTGAATGAAGCGGGAAAGCCGGTCAATATCAAAGTACTGCGCCGCCTTGGCTATGGCTGCGACGAAGAAGCCGAACGCCTGTTGGAAAATTGGAAATGGACGGAAAGTGCTGTTCCCTTATCAGTTGACATTCCTTTCATCCGATAAGGTATCATTTGTTTAAACAAACAGGATATTGCGGCAACTAAACCCGAAGCCCGTTTGTTTTTAGGCGCATGAACCAGCCAAATTGGACTAATTTTGCGCCCAAGTTATCCATTATGCGCCAACACCCGATCAAGCGCCAGGCCGAAGCACGTATTCCCAGTCATTTGGGCGCTTTTACCATGCTGGCTTACGCCGCTACCGCATCCGAAATGATGCCCCATGTTGTTTTAGTAGCCGAGGGTTTCGACCCTTCCAAACCGGTGGCGGTGCGTATTCATTCTGAGTGTATGACTGGCGACGTATTCGGTTCCAAACGTTGCGATTGCGGGGAACAATTGGAAGCCTCTCTGCAAATTGCCGGAGACCTGGGTGGCGTTGTTATTTACCTGCGCCAGGAAGGCCGCGGAATCGGTTTGATCAATAAACTTAAGGCCTATAATTTACAGGACGAGGGCCTGAACACCGCAGAAGCAAATACGCATCTTGGATTTGACGTAGACGGAAGGCAGTACGATGTGGCTATTTTTATTCTCCAGGACCTTGGTATATCTGCGGTTGAATTAATCACCAACAATCCCGATAAGGTGGAAGCGCTGCGCCGTTCCCCGATCCAGGTCGTGGACCGCATACCATTGATTATTGCCCCGCATGCGGACAACCGCGATTATTTGCAGACCAAAAAGGACTTAATGGGGCATTTGCTGGGATCATAGGATAATCGGATCGCCTACTTTGATACGGGCCTCTGCCGTGTCATCCAGCCAAACCAGGTTTTGCCCGAACAGCACTTTGTTATTAAATTTCCGGTAACTATTCAGGGTTTTTAAGGGTTCTTTTGACCGGAGCGCAGTCTCCTGATCGATGGTGGGAATGGGACATCGCGCACAGGGTTTGACGCCTTTGAATTTCAAGGATCCAATGATAAATTCCGACCAGTGGTCTTCTGCAAAGGGCTCGCTGCCTGTACAAACGAAATTTGGCCGAAAACGATTCATGGGCAAAGCCGTGTCGAGGCGGCAGTTCAGGTCGTCAAGCGATGCCTGTCCGATCAGAAGATAGGGAAATGCATCTGCAAAACTTACATATTGACCTTTCGGCGCATAACGGCCATCCACAGACCTTCGAACTGTAGGCGGCATACGCGTTAAGCGGAGTTTGTGTTTTAAAATATCTGAAAACCAATCATTTATAAATGAAGGCAACACCTGTGCCTTGCACCTTGCGCTCCAAACCTGGACCATGATTTGCTCCAATCCGCCCATATCCTGTTCGAGCGGAATGTGTATTCTTTCGCCGGGCTGTTTTTTTGAAAAGACAATCAGGTTCGTGGCGTCGAGCGCCGTGCCAAGCAAGGACATCTCGGGAATTTCCCGTTGGGTTACGAATTGGCCATGTTCATCTACCAGCATCCAGCGCCGGTCATGGCGCAAGCCGCGTCGCTCTGCAATGGACTCGGAAAGGGATATGCCTCCCAATGATTTGACGGGATAAACCCATAATTCGCTGAGATAAAGCATAGTTCTTTTCGTTGTGGTTGGTCCAAATATGCAGCAGCAATAAACGATACTGGAAAAACTATTCGATGCAATGCACTTGCCGCATCAAAACGTCGATTTGCTGCACATCGTAATCCTCATAACCGGTACTCCAGGCCATCCGGATTTTATCGATCATGTTGGTCCGCATCTTTTTTAAGATGGTTTTATCCAAGCCATATTGGGCCCGGTAAGTGGCCACTTGTCCGTTCGGGTCGAACGTACCTTCATCAGGCCGTATATTGTACAAGGTAAACGTCGTACCGTCTATGAATTTCAGGATGGCAACCCCGTTTTTTTGCACGGTACCGAACGCTTTGCGTGCATTGGCGTCCCGGATTGTATACACCAGGTTCAAGGTAGCGCTGGGGCCCGCCGTCCCGATGCCGGCTTCGCATAAAATATGGGGCTTGTCTTTGTAATAATTTCTTAACAGCGGGTTGGTAAACCGAAACAACTCTGTACGCGCGGTTTCTTTCCGAATTTCCCCCGAAAATTCATCACGAACATTTAAGGCGAGGCTACAAGGTGGATTTGGAGGGTTGAACAAAACGTCCTGAGAAGGATCATACGAACTGTATTTGGCGCCCGGTTTCTCCAGCGTTTTGGTTTTTAATTTATTGGGTTTATCCTTCGCTTCCGAAGCCTGGGCAAGCGTATCGGCCGCAGTTACCGGCATGGTGTCCGAAGGAAATGCAACTTCCTGACTTCCAACTATTTCAGCGATCGGTTTTGCTGCCGGCTCGGAGGGGGGATGGAGTAGTTTATCTATTTTTTGCAGGTCATCCAGGCATTTCGACATGTTTTTCCGTCGGGCGCCGGCCTCCATGTGTACGACCTTATCGATAAACAAGGCTGTTTTTTCTGCTTGTTTCCGTTGTTTCAGCAGGGTTTTTTCTCCGGATTTTGCCGCTTTCAAATGCACATTTACAGAATCCAGCTGTCCACGCGTCGTCGTGCTATCGTTTTTCAAGGTACCTAAATCCGCTTCAAGCGCGAGGCGTCGCTTCGTCGCATCAGCCGCTTGCACCTCAAAGGTATCCAGTATGTTTTTTGCCTGTTTAAAGTAATCGGTCGCTAATTCGGAGAGTTCCCAATCGGACAAAGTGTCGAATCGTGGAATAGCATCGGGTATTTGGTTGGGCTGGGTTTGAGCAAGTAGCGGCTTGTTTATGGCGCCCAGTACGACCAATAAAATCAGGTAAAAATATTTTTTCATGCTGTTTGTTTTTCAAACCCCAGCATCACGTGTTCGATGATATCGCAGCACTCTTCCATTTGAATACGGGTCATGACCAGCGGCGGGGCAAAACGAATGATATTGCCATGCGTAGGCTTGGCCAGCAGGCCTTTGTCGGCCATGGCGAGGCAAATATTCCAGGCAGTTTTGCTATCTTCCGAATCGTTGATGACGATTGCATTGAGTAAGCCCTTGCCACGTACCAACGTAATCAGGTCGGGCCGCTTTTGTTGCAGGTCCGACATGCGCGAGCGGAAAATCCTGCCCATGGCTTCAGCATTTTCGGCTAATTTTTCGTCCTCGACTACCCGGAGCGCTTCCATGGCCACTGCGCAGGCTAAGGGATTGCCACCGAAGGTAGAACCGTGCTCGCCCGGCTTGATGGTAAGTATCACTTCATCGGACGACAATACCACACTGACGGGAATCACGCCACCGGACAAAGCTTTACCAAGGATCAACACATCCGGCTTGAAACCGTAATGGTCGCAACAAAGCAGGCGGCCCGTGCGTGCGATTCCCGTCTGAACTTCATCGGCGATGAATAGTACGTTCCGCTGTTTGCACAGCGAATAGGCTTGCGGCAGGTAATCGTCCGCAGGAACGAATACGCCTGCTTCCCCCTGGATAGGTTCCACGAGAAAGCCGGCTACTGTCGGGTCTTTGAGGGCCTTATCAAGCGCTGCCAAATCATTATAGGGAATTACAATATAGCCAGGCATATAAGGACCGAAGCCTTTGCGGCTATCCGCGTCCGTGGAGGCGGAAATAGCGCCCAGGGTACGGCCGTGAAAATTCCCTTCTACGAATACGATTTTAGCCTGTCCTTCGGGGATACCTTTTACCTGGTAACCCCATTTCCGGCAGAGTTTGATGGCCGTTTCTACCGCTTCCACACCCGTATTCATGGGTAAAATGCGATCATACCCAAAATATTCGGTTACGAATTCGGCAAATTGTCCGAGCCGGTTGTTGTAAAATGCCCGGGACGTCAGGGTCAGTTTTTGCGCCTGCTGCACCAGGGCTGCGATGATACGTGGGTGGCAGTGGCCCTGGTTGACAGCACTGTAGGCCGAGAGGAAATCATAATACCGTTTACCTGCCACATCCCATACATACACGCCTTTGCCGCGTTCCAGGACCACCGGAATTGGGTGATAATTGTGGGCATTGTAGCGGTCTTCAAGGTCCATTAATTCGAGGGAACTTAAAGAGGCGGTGGCGGTCAGGACTTCCATGTGTGGTGTGGTTTAAACAAATAGGAAAATTCTTAACTAATCCTCTGGGTTCCGGGAAGCCGGCAGAGTAGCAAAAGATAAAAGCGGGGCAAAAATAAGGCTTTCCCGGCAAACCAGAGGAAAGAATCCTTATAGATCAGTGTTGCCACTGGAGTCTGTCGTGGTTCGGATAACTTCAATAAAGCTGGCCTCACACATGTTTTCATAGCATTGTTCCTAAGGGATAAAATCTTAAATCTTAATCCTCGTCATTCTTTTTTACCTCAGAACGCTTGTGGTAACGGCCCCACGAAAAACCGAATTTCAGGCTTGCCTGCGCAAATAGGCCCGAGAGGTCTTCATCGCTGATGGCGGGCAGGGTGCTGTCATTGATAAAACGATACCCGCCTTCGAGCCCTACCCGGAACCAGCGAAATACGTTAAATTCCACACCAACCGCCGGTTGTATGACCACAACCCGGTCGCGCTGGTCGCCAAGGTCGATCCAGCCGCGGCCAAAATCGACGTTGAGCGTAGGGTGAATGGCTTTATAAGGTATAAAAGCGTACCCGACTTTAGCGACATTAAAACGGGCGTCGAAGGATTTGTCGGTGGTTCCCCAATTAAATTCATGATCGAGCTGGTAGTGGCCCCAACCCAAGGTGAGGGATTTTCCGAATTCGAATCCAAAAAAGCCGCCCCGGTTATAAGCCTCTGTTGCGCCAAATTGGGTGTACTGGTGGTTGTAGCCGCCCCAAATGCCGGAGAATCCCCAGCTTCTATTACCCAGGAGGGTCTCTTCCTTTTGGCTAAACATGGTAAAGCTACAGAGCAGGAAGGCAAACAGGAAAAACCAAGTCTTGGTACGCATAGTTTGTGTTGTTGGTAAAAGGTAAGGGATAAAGGTGTGAAAAGGCGCTCCAGGTTTTATTGATTGTTTGATGGCCCGTGATAGACGGGCGAAAGGACTGCAAGGTTACAGGCCTGGTTGCAGTTCCACAAACAAAAAAGGTGAATACCGGTTAGTATTCACCTTTCTCTAACTGTTTTTAACGCTAATTAACAATTATTGAAATTTAAGATATTCAGCGCATTGTAGAAATCGAGCATGCCTACGGCTTTAATACCACTAATCGTTTAGTCCCGATGGTATTGCCTTTGCTATCCGCCAAGCTGTACAGGTAAGCGCCTTTCTTGAAATTATCCAGCTCCACCCGGATCGACTTATTACCCGCCAACTGGTATTGTTCTTTCCAGACGACCCGGCCAACGATGTTAAATATTTTCAGGGTATAATCATCAGCAGGCAGGTTGCTGCAATCAAAACGGACCCATTCGACGGCAGGATTCGGAAACGCTTGTATGGATGCCGAACCGGGAGCTTCCACGATGGTGGCGTCCACCAGTTCATTGTTTTTAAAACGTACTGTTTGTACCTCGCTAAGATCGTTGCTCATGGTGGCCACAGCAATATCTTCTTTTTCCGTACCGCTCAGGAACCGATAGGTAACGGTTGTATCGGTGCCGATAAAGCCGCCGATTCCGCCACCGCCACCGATCAGTGTGCTCAGGTCGATCCAGCCCAGGAATGGCACTTTTACGTCTAAGGCCGTAGTGGTGTACTCAATGCGTTTCTGACGCAGGACGGGATATTGTCCCCCGGGAATCTGGCAGTTTCCCCAACCGTCTACGACTTCCAGGCGCTGGGTATTGATCCGGATGCGGATGGAATCGGGTTGGATGGGCAGGCCCTGGAGCAGGCTGTCAGGTAGTTGATTCGTTGAAAAGGGGAGCGAAAGGTCTGTTTGCTGCTGGTTAATATCGAAAAAATTCACCGGCGCGCGGCGTTCATTAAAATTGGGATTGAATCTGGCCAAAATGTCGAGACCGAAATTGGCTGGATCTGCGCCGGAATAACCCATAACATCCACTTTGTTGGAAGTAACGTTGTAATAAGTCTCCCCGGTTTGCCCGATAACAACAAGGTCTGCACCGGGAAATTCGGCAAAATCCATCCCGGCGGTGGCGGGCTGGTACACGATTTCGCTGAGTTGGGATGCCTGCAGACTACTGAAATCCCATAGTTGGCCGCCACCCGGAGCCGATGCGGCATTCAGGTTGCCGTTGGGTTGTGGATCAGTGGAATACAACAAGGTGTCGCCCGCCACAGGAAATACGGCGTTGGTAATGGTGATTTGCGCTGCGGCGCTCAAATACAAGGCAGAGAAAATAGCCAGTAGCATTCTTTTCATCGGAAGGTTTGATGCTTAAAAGGAAAATGATTAGGTATCAGTTTTCTAATAGACGCGCAAGATGAGATAAAAACGAGCGCTTGCTTCAAAGGTACGCTGCTTTTTGTTTGAAAACATGGCTGATCGTCGAACTAATTCAAAATAGCCCAAATTTACCACTTCATAAGGCCTGTAACTCGACCAATTTGCGGTAAATATTCCCCTTGGCCATTAAAGATTCGTGGGTGCCGCGTTCTGCGATCCGGCCTTCCGCAAGTACAATAATTTCATCAGCATGCAGCACGGTACTGAGCCGGTGGGCGATAACGAGGGCGGTTCGATTAGTCAATAAATGGTCCAGCGCGGCTTGCACGAGTTTCTCTGACTCGGAATCGAGGGCGGAGGTTGCCTCGTCAAGGATGAGGATCGGTGGATTTTTAAACAAGGCGCGGGCAATAGTAAGCCGCTGGCGTTGACCGCCACTTAATTTGGAGCCGCGGTCGCCGATATTACTCTGATAGCCTTCCGGCATAGCCATGATGAAGTCGTGCGCATTGGCGGCCATAGCCGCAGCCTGAATGGACTCGGGCGTGGCATTTGCGCTGCCAAAAGCGATGTTGTTGGCAACCGTATCGTTGAATAGGATAGCTTCCTGGCTTACGATGCCCAGAAGGGCCCGCAGGTCGTGCAGGCGTACTTTGCGAATGTCTTTACCATCCACCAGAATGCTGCCTCCGGTAACGTCGTAAAAACGGGGCAAGAGGTCGGCCATGGTGCTTTTCCCGGCGCCGGACGAACCCACCAAGGCAACTACTTTTCCCCGGGGAATGATCAGATCAATGTTTTCCACAGCCGGCCGATCTGAATTCGCGTATTGAAACGAGACGTTCCGGAACTCGATTTTATCTTCAAAGGCGTTGATTTCCAAGGGATTTTGTGTTTCCTCGATGCGTAAATCGGCTTTCAGAACCGATTGCACCCGCTCCACAGCGCCCAAACCTTTTCGAATGCTGTACATTGCCCCGGAAAGCGACTTAGCCGGTTCGATGACGTTGTAAAACGCGTATAAAAAGGTCAGGAACGTAGCGGCCGTAATACTACCGGCAAACACTTGTTGCGCCCCGAACCAGAGCAAAACCGCCACCACCATAATACCCAGAAATTCGGACAGGGGAGAGGCCAGGTCTTTGCGCCGGTATAATCCGGTTAAGGTGCGCGCGTACCCCTCGTTTTCCCTTTGATATCGCTGCAATTGCCAGCCTTCGGCATTGAATCCTTTGATAATCCGCAAACCGCCCAGCGTTTCTTCAATCAAAGCGCCCAATATACCAAGGCGATGCTGCGCTTCTCCTGATTGCCGCCGTAGGGAGCGGCCGATTCCGCCGATAATCAAGGAGGAAAAAACCATCAACCCAAGTACGAACAACAGCAATTGCGGTGAAACATATACCATGAAGGCAACGCTCCCCAGAATCACGATGGGTTCACGGGCAACGGATTCCACGACGCCGACGATGCTCCATTCTATTTCCTGCACGTCGGACGAAATGCGGCTCATCAGGTCGCCTTTCCGTTCTTCCGAAAAATAGGACAGGGGTAGGGAGAGTATTTTACCGACCAATTGTTGCCTGATATCGCGTACTACGCCGTTTCGTACCGGGGCTAAAAAATAAAGGGACAGGTAACGGAACAGATTTTTACCTAAAAAAACCAGTACCAAAAAGACGCAAACCAAAAGCAAGGCTTTTTCGCGGCCCTGACTTTCAACTAATTGCGCATAAAAACCCGAAATTTTTTGCTCGAAACCCGATCCGACTTTTCCGGGCATGGAACCGGACTTTGAAGGTGGTTCGGACCCGAATAGGATCTGCAAAAACGGTTGCAGGACTAAAATGCTGACCACCATAAAAAACGACATCAGTAAATTGCTGGCGACGGCAAGCCCGAGCAATCGTTTATACGGACGGTAGTAACGGAGTAGTTTGAACATGGTAGGCTGGAAGAGCCGGAGGAGGATGGGAACCCGGATGAAACGAATTTCCCCGGGTTCTCATCCTGTCATAAGCGCATCATTAGAGCACAATGCTTTTAAAATCCCAGTTATTCAGGAATCCGGTCGTATAATTTCCCTGTTTAAAATCCTCATTACGCATCAGGCGCTGGTGGAACGGAATAGTTGTTTTAACGCCTTCCACGATAAACTCGTCGAGGGCGCGTTCCATTTTCAGGACGGCTTCGTCGCGGGTGCGGGCACGGACGATCAGTTTGGCGATCATCGAGTCGTAGTAAGGCGGTATTGTATAACCTGCGTAGACGTGCGTATCTACCCGTACGCCATGGCCTTTCGGCGAATGGAAGGAGGTGATTTTACCCGGGCTCGGGCGGAAATCATTGAAAGGATCCTCCGCATTGATGCGGCATTCGATGGCATGCATTTCTGGAAAGTAGTTTTTTCCGGAAATCGAATGTCCCGCAGCGAGTTTGATCTGTTCTTTAATCAGGTCGAAATCAATGACTTCCTCCGTCACGGTATGCTCTACCTGTATGCGGGTATTCATTTCCATGAAGAAGAAATTCCGATGTTTATCAACCAGGAACTCTACCGTTCCCACGCCTTCGTAATTGATTGAAGTGCAGGCTTTAATGGCTGCTGCGCCCATTTTTTCGCGCAACTCAGGTATCATAAAAGGCGAAGGAGATTCTTCCACCAGTTTTTGGTGCCGGCGCTGAATAGAACAATCGCGTTCAGATAAATGGCAGGCTTTACCGTACTGGTCGCCGGCCACCTGGATTTCGATGTGCCGCGGCTCCTCGATGAATTTCTCCATATAGATGCCGTCGTTGGAAAAAGACGCTTTTGCTTCGCGTTTAGCAGTTTCCCATTGGTTCTCAAATTCTTCATCTTTCCACACGATACGCATGCCTTTGCCGCCACCACCTGCGGTTGCTTTCAGGATGACGGGATAGCCGATCTCTTTAGCCAGTTTAAGCGCCGGTTTCAGGGTTGTGAGCAGTCCTTCGGAACCGGGTATGCAAGGAACCCCGGCCTTCAGCATCGTTTCTTTGGCGGTAATTTTATCGCCCATGGCCCGGATTTGATCGGGTGTTGGGCCGATGAACTTGATCCCGTACTGTTTACAAACCTCAGCGAAGGCAGCGTTTTCGGACAAAAAGCCGTAACCGGGATGAATCGCGTCGGCATCGGTAATTTCAATGGCGGCCATGATACGCGGTACGTTCAGGTAGCTCTCCGTCGAGGATGGGGGGCCAATACAAACCGCTTCGTCGGCAAAACGCACGTGCAAGCTATCGCGGTCGGCTGTGCTGTATATTGCCACCGTTTTGATGCCCATTTCTTTACAGGTCCGGATGATGCGCAAGGCAATTTCTCCCCGGTTTGCGATCAAAATTTTTTTAAACATATTTTATGGTAAACCGTCGCTTTCCGGAGGGGTTTTTTATCCCTATAATTACCTGCTTTGCACGCAATTATAGGGATAAAAAACCCCTCCGGAAAGCGATGGTTGTGGGACTTTGATGTGTGAAAATTATCTATCTGTCTTTACAGTTAAGCATTATGCTGAGTTAAGGAGGTTTAGGAGGGAGATATTGGATTACGAGGTACGCACAACTAATTGCGCGTAAAATTTAGCAGACTTGATTTTTAGAGATTAATGAGTGCATTACATTCGAAACCGTTTTTCATTGGAGGTATAGTCGACGCAAAGTGGTTTTGAAGAAACCGGAATTGCAAGATATTCACAATCAATATACTAAACCCTCTAAACCCTTCTAAACCACTCTAAACTGGCTATACCACCACTAAATCCTTCTCAAGTTGGATCTACCAAAAACAGCGGTTGATCGTATTCAACCGGGGAAGCGTCGTTTACAAACACTTTGATGATTTTGCCTTTGATATCCGATTCGATTTCGTTAAACAACTTCATGGCTTCGATGATACAAACCGGGTTGCCGGGTTCCACTGCGTCGCCTACCTTGACAAAAGGAGGCTTATCATTGGATGTACTGCGGTAAAAAGTTCCCACCATGGGAGATTTAATGGAAACGTAACGGGCATTATTTTCGTCCGCTACCGGGGCAGCAGGCTTTTCGGCGGGGAGCGGCGCCGGTTCTGCTTTGGGCGCTTCAGCGGGCGCTGCTTGTTGTGCTGTGGGCATGGTCACCATAGGCTGCTGCGCAGGCAAGATTACATGCGCGGCGGCTGCTTCGGGAGCAGCCTGATTTCGGATGACTAATTTAAAATCTCCTTCGCGCAGGACGAATTCGGAGATTTTATGTTTGCCGACCATCCGGATTAATTCTTGTATTTCGTTAAAATTCATATCGATTGAGCATTAAGACAATTAAAAAATAGGGGGCTAAGGAAATTTTTTTCTTTGCAAAAACCGTTCCTTAGCCCCCTATTTTTTAACAATATGAAAATGAATGGATAAAAACATGAATAAATGCCTCTGGCAGCAGGAATTATTTTTTCACCCTTTCCATGTAAGCGCCGGTAATCGTATCGATTTTGATGAAATCGCCCGTGTCGCAAAACAAGGGCACCCGTACTTCCGCGCCGGTTTCTACGGTAGCGGGCTTGAGGGTGTTGGTGGCGGTGTCCCCGCGCAGACCTGGTTCGCAGTAGGTAATTTGTAATACCACGGAGGACGGTAATTCCACCGACAGCATCGTTTCTTTTTGGCTGTGAAACAGTACATCAACGACATCGCCTTCCTTCAGGAATTTACCGTTGTCAATCATTTCTTCCGGAACGGAAATCTGGTCGTAAGTTTCCTGGTTCATCAGCATAAAACCGCCATCTTCGGGGTAGAGATACTGGAATTTGCGGCGTTCCACCCGCACATCCTGGATGGCGTGACCGCTTTGGAAGGTATGTTCGATGACTTTGCCGGAAGTCGTGCTTTTGAGTTTGGTCCAAACCTTACCGCTGCCACGACCCACCTGAAAACGCTGGAAGTCGATCACTTTCAGGATATCGGAATTCAGTTCGATGCACAGGCCGTTACGGATGTCTGCCGTCGTTGCCATTGTTTTGAATGATGAATGATGAATGATGAATAGGTGGTGATTTTTGCTTTTCTAAAAAGCGCGCGCAAAGATAGCAGGTTTGGATTAATAAGATGCCTTTGAAAAATTTTACAAACAAAAATTTTCTTGATGGTCACTAAGGAACGGTGTCAAAATAAGTTCCCAATTTCAGGCCAAAAGAATGGCATCAAATTGGGAAGTTATTTTGAAACCGTTCCTTAACAGGCCCCTAACAAAATGAAATTTCTTACCGCTCAATACGCCCACTTTAAATAAAGGGCGCCCCAGGTAAACCCGCCACCGAAAGCGGTCAGGATGATGTTATCGCCTTTTTTAAGCCGGCTTTCGTATTCCCAAAGGCAGAGCGGGAGGGTAGCGGCCGTCGTGTTGCCGTATTTTTCAATGTTGACCATCACCTTTTCCATCGGGAAATGGAGGTGTTCGGCTACGGAGGTGATGATGCGCATATTAGCCTGGTGTGGCGCCACCCACTGCACGTCGTCAGTGGTCATTTTGTTGCGCCGGATCACCTCTTCCACGGTGCTGGTCATGCCTTTTACCGCGTGCATGAATACTCTTTTCCCATCCTGATAGGCAAAGTGTTCTCGGTTTTGTACCGTTTCAAGGCTGGACGGGCGCAAGGAGCCGCCGGCTTTCATGTGCAAAACGTGGCGGCCCGAACCATCGCCGCGCAGCACGAAATCCTGGATACCTGTACCGTCTTTGCGCGGCTCGAGCAACACTGCGCCCGCGCCATCGCCGAAAATGACGCAGGTATTTCGATCCGTGTAATCAACAATAGACGACATCATATCTGAGCCGACTACAATGACTTTATTATAGGTCTCGGCCTGAATAAATTGCGCGCCGGTGGATAATGCAAACAAAAAACCCGAGCAGGCGGCATTGATATCGAAGCCGAATGCATTTTTTGCCCCTATTTTATCACAAACTGTGTTGGCTGTATCTGGAAAAACCATATCCGCTGTAACAGTCGCCACAATGATCAGGTCGATTTCACCAGGTTTTACCCCCGTTTTTTCCAGCAAACCTTTTACGGCTTCGGCGCACATATCGCTGGTGGCCCAACCGGGAGTACGGAGTATACGGCGTTCCTTGATGCCGGTGCGAGAGATGATCCACTCGTCATTGGTGTCCACCATTTTTTCCAGATCGAAATTAGTGAGCCGGTCTTCCGGCACCCAACCGTTTACGCCGGTGATAGCAGCACGTATCTTACCCATATTCATTGTTGTTTAAAAAAGCGGGCGAAGGTACCGTTTTATTCGTTTTTTTGCCCCATGAAATCCTACCTCGCGCTTGTCCGGTTTTCCCATACCATTTTTGCCATGCCCTTTGCGTTGACTGGCTTTTGTATCGCCGTCGTCGGACAGGAAACGGGTATTCCCTGGCCAAAACTGGGGCTCGTTGTGCTTTGTATGGTTTTTGCCCGCAATGCGGCAATGGGTTTCAACCGCTACCTGGACCGCGACATCGACGCAGCCAATCCCCGAACCAGCAGCCGCGAGATACCGGCCGGAATCATCTCGCCAAAAGCCGCCTTTTTGTTTGTGGCCATGAACAGCCTGGCCTTCATCGGAACAAGCTGGTTTCTCAATCCGCTGTGTTTTTACCTGTCGCCGGTGGCCCTGGCGGTGGTGTTGGGATATAGTTATACCAAACGTTTTACCTGGCTTTGTCACGTGGTGCTCGGCCTTGGCCTCGCGCTCGCGCCAGTGGGCGCTTACCTGGCCGTAACAGGTGCATTTGCCTGGATACCAGTCTTATACGGCCTGGCGGTAATGCTTTGGACAGCTGGTTTCGACGTGATTTACGCCTTGCAGGACGAAGATTTCGACAAATCGAAACGCTTGTATTCCATGCCGGCATTTTTCGGCAAAAGTCGGGCCCTGCGGATATCTGAAGTATTGCACCTGAGCACGGCCGGGCTGATGGTATTGGCCGGTTGGCTGCTGCACCGTAGTTTCCCGGGAGCAGGCTGGCTGGCCTGGATCGGCACGGGTATTTTTCTCGTTTTATTGGTATATCAGCACTTATTGGTGAAACCCGACGATTTAAGCCGGGTCAATCTCGCTTTCGGCACCACAAACGGCATCGCGAGCGTGATTTTCGGGGTTCTGACCATTGTTGATCTGCTTTGGTAATCTGCCATGCCCAAACGTATCATTTGTACCGTCACCAACGATCTGAATTACGATCAGCGCATGCAGCGTATTTGCAGTACGTTGGCAGGGGCAGGGTACTCGGTGACTTTAGTGGGCCGGCTGTTGCCAGGTTCCGGACCGATGGACGAGCGTCCGTTCAAGCAGCATCGACTTACTTGTCTGTTCCGGAAAGGTTTTCCGTTTTATGCGGAATACAACCTGCGCCTGTTTTTTTATTTGTTGTCTGCCAAATACGACGCGGTTTGTTCTGTCGACCTCGATACGCTGCCCGCCGGTTGCATATCCACCCTCATCCGCCGGAAGAAACGGGTATTCGACGCGCACGAATATTTTACCGAAGTGCCGGAACTTGTAAACCGGCCATTCGTAAAGGCTTTCTGGGGTTTGGTTGCCAGGCTGTTTTTACCTTTTTACAAACAAGGCTATACGGTCGGGCCGGCTTTGGCCGCCATTTTTGCCAAAAAATACCGCCTTCCTTTTGCCGTGGTGCGAAATATGCCCCTTGTCTCCGAATATGCCGGTTATCAGGCAAAAAAAGCCGCGTTTTTAAACTCGTCTTCTGCGAACAAGATTCTGTTATACCAGGGCGCCCTGAATGAAGGCCGGGGAATAGCCCAATTGCTGATCGCCATGCAGCAACTCGAAGGCTTCGAATTATGGCTCGCCGGAGCGGGCGATTTATCGGTAGCCTTGCGCGAACAAGCATCTATGCTGGGCGTGCAGGATAAGGTCCGGTTTTTAGGACTCATCAAGCCCGACGATTTAAAAGCCGTCACCGCTCAAGCCTGGCTTGGGCTTAATTTATTGGAAAACAAGGGCTTGTCTTATTATTATTCCTTAGCCAACAAGTTTTTCGACAGCATTCAAGCCGGTATACCGGTGCTGACCATGGATTTTCCGGAATACCGGGCGCTCAACGCGCAACACGAAGTGGCTATTTTGTTGAAAACGCTGCGTCCGGAAACCATTGTCGAAGCCGTGCAACGCTTGCAAGGCAACCCTGATTTATACCAATCTTTACAACTACGCTGCCGGCCTGCGGCACAGGACTGGAATTGGGAGCAGGAAGTGGTGGTTTTGCTGGCAGTTTGGCGGGAGGTGTTATAATCGGTTTAGAAACGCCACTACTCTTCGTCTTCGAAAAAAACCTTGTAAAACTTCTTGCCTTTGTCGTCATCGAAACCCCTTTCGATCAGGTCGCGGCGGCCGTGGACGTAAATGTGGAAGTTTTTATCGAGTTTGATGACGCTTTTGAACACCTTGAACTCCTTTTTAACCGCCTGATTGCTGATATCGAATTTATCTTCAAGCGGTGCGGCATAGGCCTTTGAATATTCGTCGCGAAATTCCTTAAAAGCCTCGCGTTGTTCCTCTTCGGGAAACAGGCTTTCGGAAAAATCGCCCATTTCAAATTCTTCGTTGTCCTTAAAATAGTCGCCCGAGCGGTTCAGCAGGTCGATGGTATCGGTGCGGTCCATACCGAACTTATGCGGCATTTTTTGTGTAATGAATTCGCCGGCCAGGCTGATGTAATGGCGGGTATTGAAATAATTGTCTTCGATGGGGCGCAGGCGCAAAAAGTCATCTTTCCAGAACGAACGTTCCCCTTTTTTTGTCACCGTATCGATGGCGCAAACCCGGTATCCTTCGGCTTCATCGAGGTTGTAAATGATGGCCGATAATTCCGCTTTGGCCGTGGGTATACCTTCCACGACGCTCAGGGCGATGGATTCTCCTGTTCGTTCGGTTTTTAAATAATTGTCTTTGGATTGAATTTTCCACAAAGCGATGGCTTGCACCGGCTCGCCTTGCAGGTTCAGGTCTTCGAAGTAGCCGATAAAAAACTCGCCGCCCTGGGCTTTCGGGACTTCCATGTGTTCGTAGAGCAACTGGGCCAGTTTTCCGGCTTCTTCGGACAGCGACTCCGGGTTTTGAAAAACAGCCATACAGCACTGAAAAACCGCGTGATTGCTTACGTCTTCTTCATGGTGGAAATAAAAATACTCTTCGGTTTTTTCATAATGCCGCAAAAAAGCGCCGATAAGCATCTCTTCGGCCACGTCGTGCAGGGGCACGAGCGTTTGTTTGGGAATATTGACCCCTTCGTATCGGGCTTTGTTGCCGACCCAGGTGGCGGCAAAACGGCGAAGATTGGCGGTTGAAAAATCTAGCATTTGTGTTTCATTTTTTAATCACAAAAAGGCATTGCACAGCGTTTACCTTTGCGCGGTGCAAAATTAGCAATCTCCCGCCCGTATTTTCCAATTGATCGCCAACAAAGAACCAACAAGTAAACGCAACAAACAAATAAGGTGAAAATTGCCGTCAATACCCGTTTTCTCCTGCCAGGCCAATTGGAAGGCTTCGGCTGGTACACCCACGAAATCGTGCGGCGAATGGTATTGCAGCATCCGGAAGACGAATTTTTGTTTTTGTTCGACCGGCCCTTCGATGCGCGTTTTATTTATGCGGCGAACGTAAAACCGGTCGTGGTGTTTCCGCCGGCGCGTCATCCGGTCTTGTTTTACGCCTGGTTCGAATGGGCCATACCCCGCGTACTCCGGCATTTCGGAGCCGAAGTGTTTTTTTCACCCGATTCGATGTGCAGTTTGTCTTCAAAGGTCCCAACTGTTATGACGGCGCACGATATCGTACCGCTGCATTTCCCCGAGCAGATACCCTTTCTGACGCGGCACTACCTACTCAACCGCCTGCCCCGAATGCTGCGGCGGGCCGACCGGGTGCTGACGGTGTCGGAATACGTCCGGCAGGACATCGTACAAACCTGCGGCATCGATCCGGCAAAAATAAAGGCCGTGTACAATGGTTGCAGGGAAGGTTTCGAGCCGATGGTAATGGAAGAGAAGCAAACCGTTCGAGAACAATTTTCCGATGGACGGGAGTATTTCTTTTACAGCGGCGCCATACATCCGCGCAAAAACATCCACCGGCTGATCCGGGCGTTCGACCTGTTTAAAACGCAGACTGCTGCGCCGGTCCAGTTGCTGCTGGCCGGACGTTTTGCCTGGCAAACCGGCGAAGTCAAAAATGCATATGATGATGCCGTCCACCAGGAAGATATACAATTCCTGGGTTATATGCTCGAGGGCGACCTGACCCGTTTGACTGCCGCAGCGCTGGCGATGGTGTACGTGTCTTTGAGCGAGGGGTTCGGGTTGCCGGTACTGGAAGCCATGCATGCCGAAACGCCGGTGCTTGCCGCCAATACCAGTTGTTTACCGGAAGTGGCCGGGGGGGCCGCACTGCTGGTCGATCCGTATTCCGAATCTGCCATGGCGGAGGCGATGGGAAAACTGTACCGGGACCGGTCACTCGGCGCCGAACTGGTGGCAAAAGGACGGATCAGGCGCAAAGACTTCAGCTGGGATGTCGCTGCAAGGCAGGTGTACGATATCCTGCTAAGCACCTCGGCTTGATGAAAGTACTTCATATATTTGATCTCTACCTTCCCGCTACCTTAAGTTGGACCCACAGGCTGCTGCTTCATTTAGAGCCGCTTCAGGTAAGCGTGGCGGCTCCCTGGATTATTAAAAATCAATTTTTTAGCCCTGCATTCGAATACCACATTTTCCCGGCGCAGCGTTGGTTTTTTCCAAAGGTTTTAAGCGAAACGGACCATGCTACCGCGCGAAAAATATTTGCCGGCTCGCAACGGTATCTTCCGGTTTACATCTGGTGGTTATACACGCGGCTTAATACGCATAAACCCGATTTATTGCATGCCCATTTCGGCCCGGTCGCTTGTTTGTATCTTCCGCTCGCTAAGCGCCTGAAGCGTCCGCTTTTGGTTACTTTTTACGGTTTTGATTATACCAAAGTGTTGAATTTGAAGCCTTTTTATAAAGAAAAATACCACGAACTGTTTCGGGATGCTGCCCAAATCATAGCGGGGAGTCCTCTTGGGTATGATCTGCTGAAAAAAATGGGTTGCCCTGCTGAAAAACTGAGCATTATACCGCCGGGTATAGATTTGTTTAATTTTCCTTTTCGGGTGCGCCCCAAAAAATCGGGCGCTTTGAAATTAGTTCAAATGTCCACCATTACCCCCAAAAAAGGGCATCTCGACACACTGGAAGCATTCAGGCAGGCCTTGTATAAATGTCCTAACCTGCAGCTCTGTTTAGCCGGTGAAAAATGGGACAAGGACCTGGTGAAGACAATGGAAGTATTTATTCGGACACATCACTTATCCGGACATATTACCTGGCTGGATGTTGTTGATCATGCCAATGCCGGGGCGTTTTTACGGCAATTCGACGTACTGATCCATCCAAGTTGCCATGCTCCGGATGGCGACCATGAGGATACGCCGGTGGTTATTCTGGAAGCCCAATCGACGGGTCTACCGGTTATTTCTACCACACATTTCAATATCCCGGCGGAAGTAATCCATGACCGGACCGGGTTGTTAGCAGAAGAACACAATCCGGCGCAGCTGGCCGGGTTTATCGAGCGTTTTTACCAAATGGACGATGCAGAATACCAGGAATTCAGCCGGGCAGCGCGGAGGCATGTGGAGGAAAATTTCGACGTTCGGAATACGGCTGAAGCATTGCGGCGGGTGTATGAAAAAGTGGCACGAGGGTAGGGCAATGTTGCGCTACCGCCCATGAGACCGCCTCAGCTCCAGAGCGACAATTTGAAATACACCCAGGTAGATTGTGGTTTTTATCTGGCTACTCCCTACCTACCCCTAAAGGGGCGCGTCTGGTGAACAACACGCATCTTCATATTAAACACAGAGGTACATAGGACACATAGCCGTAGCGTATGAAAGGCCATTTATGGCCGTATTTATCGATATAAACGGCCATAAATGGCCTTGTACCGGCGGCGTAAACGACGCGCTACCAGCAAATGTCGACTCCGGAGACAGCCTCTTTAAGATGGGACGGATGCGAAAGTTTGCAATGCACCCGGGGGCATGGGATATTGAGATTTCAACTTTCGACGCATGCGCTTACCTGGCCTTTTACGAATCTAAAATGATACATTTTGTAAAACAAAAAACACGAACCATTGTCGCATATCCTGATTATAGCCGCCTGGTACCACCCCTTTTTCCACCCGCGCGCGCACCGCTGGACGGCTTTGGCCGAACATTGGGCGGCACAGGGACACGTGGTACACGTAGTGACGGGCCGGCAAAAAGATTATTTAAAGGAAGAAACATTCCGGGGGGTACACGTACACCGGACCGGCTTCGATTCGCTGAAAGAAATGTTTTATTTCTACCTCGGCAGCCGGCAGGCCAGGGGAAGGGTAGGGAATGCGCAGCAGCCGCCCGGACGCTTCTTTCGCCTCCTGAACTGGGTATACGGGAACTTCTGGAAACGGGTATGTTTTCCCGATGAGGCCTGCATCTGGTATTTTCCGGCTAAGAAGCGGAGCCTGCAACTGCTTGAACAAGAACAGTTTGACGCGATCGTGACCGTTTCCATGCCTTTTACGGCACACCTGATTGGGCTGGCTGCCAAACGACGTTTTCCCCGGCTGAAATGGCTGGCCGATATGGGCGATCCGTATGCAGTGCAGGTACGGCCGAATACATTTTTATACGGCCGGAAAAGTCGGACACTGGAACAGCGCATATTGGAAAACGCCGGTGTCGTAAGCGTCACCACCTCGCGCACGCGGGATAAATTCCGGGACGTGTACGGCGCAGCGTCTGTTCGGAACATGCACGTAATTCCACCCTTGCTGCATCCGGCCTCCGAGTTCGTTCTTCCGCAACCCGGCCATCCCGGGACGGCCATCAAAATAGGATATTTCGGCGCGTTTTACGCTCCATTCCGCACCCCGGACGCTTTTCTGAACCTGTTGCAGCGAACATTCGAGTTACATCCATCCTTGCACGAGCAATTAGAGGTGCATATTTACGGCGATATTTTTCCTGAATTTTACCAGGCCCTGTGCGCGCAGCCGGCTATTCACCTGCACGGCTTACGGCCGCGGGCGGAAGTACGCAGGGCTATGGCAGACATGAATATGTTGCTGCACATCGGCAATACTACGGCGTATCAATTGCCCAGCAAAGCCGTGGAGTACCTGGCTTCGGGAAGGCCCGTGTTGCATTTGGCTTATACCGGCAACGATGCGTTTATCGATTTTTGGGGAACGGCGCCCGGTTTATTGGTGCTGCAAGTGCGGATGGGACAAATCGATGAAAATGACTTGCGCCGATGGGTGGAATGGCTGGAAAACGGGATGAGCCTTATGCCGTTTGAGCAGCGCAAAGAAAGGATTAATTTGTATTTAATTGATTCAATATCAAATGCTTATCTGCGTTTATTATTGGCATAAAAAAACAGGAGTGATTCCGAATTCCGGAATCACTCCTGTTGGATTTAGCTTCAGATTGCGTGATCTAAGCCGCAGCGTACATTCTGCTTCTACCTTGCTGAATATGTGTTTCGGGGCCTGAAACCAATGCTTTGATTTGATCCGGCGTATACTGTTGTGTCGCCAACTCATATACTTCAAGCACCTGGTCCCTCGTAATGGACGGAAATTCGTCTAAGAATTCGTTGACGCTCACGCCAATACGCAGGTAATCATATAAAGTTTCGATGCGAATGCGGGTTCCACTGAAAACCGGTGCTCCATCTTGAATTTCGGGGTGAACTGTGATTGAGTCGAAATTTCTCATCCGGTACTGTTTATAATGTTGAAGGCAATGACCGGGAGCGTACAAAAACTGTGTGAGAGATAAGTGGATTAAAACGGATTATTTATTTCGAGGGCTAATGTAGGCAATGTTTTGAAAGTCAGATACTTTACACAAATTTTTTTTTAAAAATAAGGGTTTTCATGGAGGAGAGGGGAGGGATAACCCGGTGTATCTTTAAAAATTCACCACAAAGTTCACAAAGTCACACAACGTTATTTTATTTCACTTTGTGTGACTTTGTGAACTTTGTGGTGAATTTTTAAAGGTACTTATCCCCGGTCGCTTCCTTCACCAGGGCCGTCAACTGTTTGATTTCCTGCTCTTTGGATTTCGGATAAATCAGCAGTACATCTTCCGTATCCACGATGATGTAACCGCTGACGTCTTTCACCACCACCAATTTACCTGCGGGGGCCCGCACGAGGCTGTTATCGGTATCGAGGGCGATGATATTGCCTTGCAATACATTGTCATTTTCATCTTTAGGGCATTCGGCGTGGAGGCTGGCCCAGGTTCCCAGATCCGACCAGCCGAATTCTGCCGGCAAGGTGTATACGTTCGTCGCTTTTTCCATAATGGCGAAATCGACCGAGATATTGGGCGTGATTGGGTAGTGTTCGTTGATGAAATCCTGTTCTCCTTCGGTATTGTAATGTCCGATGCCTTTTTGAAGGATGTTAAAAATCTCCGGGGAAAGGGTTTCGTAGGCCGTGAGAATCGAACGGACGTGCCAAACGAAAATACCTGCATTCCACAAATATTCGCCCGAAGCCACATAGGCACGCGCGGTGTGGAGGTCCGGTTTTTCGGCAAAGCGCTCCACTTTGAAGATGCCCGGTTCCGTTTCTGTCTTATATTGAATATAGCCGTATCCTGTATCTGCCCGCGAGGGTTGAATGCCTAAGGTCACCAGGGCATTTTCCCGCGTTGCGAATTCCAGCGCCTGGGTAATTTTATCCAGAAATATCTGTTCTTTCAGCACAATATGGTCGGATGGGGCGATGATGAAATTAGCCTCGGGGTTCAATCCGGCTAATTTAAAAGCGGTATAAGCGACGCATGGCCCGGTGTTATTCCGGCTCGGCTCGCAGAGAATCTGCTCCGCCGAAATCTCGGGTAATTGTTCCAGGATCAGGTCTTTATATGCCGCGTTGGTGACGATAAAAATATTGGCTGCGGGGCAAATGGGTAAAAAGCGCTCAAAAGTGAGGCGAAGTAAACTTTTACCGACGCCCAGCATATCGAGGAACTGTTTGGGTCGCGCTTCCCGGCTTCCCGGCCAAAAACGGCTGCCTACGCCGCCGGCCATGATTGCTACGTATGTATTATTGGATGATTGCATTTTTTCGTTGTAAAATAAAGAAAGTCACCGCAGAGGTCACAAAGGCCGCAAAGTTAAGGCGTTTTACGTTGAGTCTTTTGCGGTGTTTATCGTCGACGCAAAGTGGTTTTGAAGGAAACGAAATTGCAACATATTCACAATCAACATTCTAAACCCTTTTACCCGCCGCAGCCTTTTCAGGAGAAGGAGGGCGATAAACCCTTCTAAACCACTCTAAACCGACTATAAGATGTCCCGGACAACCTTTCGATAAACTGCTGCCACTAGTTTGCTTTCGAACGCTTGTTCTACTTTAATGCGGCTATAACGGCCCATTTGGTGTATTTGCTCCGGAGAAAGGGCACAACAATGTTCCATCACGCCGGCAAGTGCGGGCCCGTTTTTGACAGGCGTTAAAAAGCCGTTTTTGCCTTCGTCCACTGTTTCCCGGCAGCCAGCTGTATCGGAAGTGATCAGGGGTTTGGCCATAGCCATCGCTTCCAGCAACACCCGGGATAAACCTTCGCGATAGGAAGGCAACACGATCCAATCCGATTGCGCGATGTAGGGGCGGATATCGGATGTAAAGCCTTTGTACTGAATCACGCCACTTTGTACCCACTGCAACAATGTAGAGCGATCGACATGTGCCGGGTTATCATCGTCCAGCCCTCCTACGATCCAGAACTCCGACCGGGGAAACTTCTCTTTCACTTGTTTTGCGGCTGTTACGAATTCCTGTATGCCTTTGTCGATGAGCAGGCGACCAATAAAGGTGAAGACCATTTTTTCCGGATTAGGCCACTGGCCGTTCGGATAGAAATGTTGAACATCCACGCCGCAACCGTTTACCACTACGGTTTTTTGGGCAGATACCATCCCCTTGGCTACCAGCATATCGCAGTCTTCCTGGTTTTCGAACATGACGGTCCGGGCAAAACGGAACGAAAAGCGGTACAACCAGCCTGTCAATACCTGAAGCCAGCCTTTGTGTAAAAAAGTATACCCCAATCCGGTGAGCACGCAAACGGAAGGGATGCCCAGGAGCGCAGCAGCTAAATTGCCGAAAATATTGGGTTTGATGGTGTAGTGTATGATCAGATCCGGTTTGTAACGCCGGTAGTGCCGGTAATACCCGATCATCAACAGCAAATTGCCGATAATACCGGTGCTGTTGCGCAGCATTTCCCGCATGGGCACGATCTCCAGGTTTTTAACCTGCGCCAGTTGGCTGACGTATTCATCCACCGGGGCAATCACGATAACACGGTATTGCGATTCCAGCAACATGTGGATTACGGGCAAACGAAAATTGTAAATGTTCCAGGTTGAATTGGACACGATCACAACCGTTTTACCTGCCCCCGAAACGCTGGGAAGGGGACTATAATTTTTCCCGGATGTCATCATAAACGCGTCGAACGCCTTCCTCCAAGCCAATAGTATCATGCCAGCCAAGGGCGTGTAATTTGCTGACATCCATGAGTTTACGGGGCGTTCCGTCGGGTTTGTAGAGATCATGTCCGATCGCTCCTTCGTACCCGGTGATCCGGCGTACCAATTGGGCCAGTTCGAGGATTGAAATATCCGTACCTGTGCCGATATTGATGGGACCGGGTTCGTCGTAGTGTTGCATAAGGAAAAAACAGGCGTCTGCCAGGTCGTCAACGTGTAGAAACTCGCGGCGCGGCGTTCCGGTTCCCCAAATAGTGACCTGGGGCAAGCCATCGCGTTTGGCTTCGTGAAAGCGACGGATCATGGCCGGCAATACGTGGCTGTTTTGCGGGTGGTAATTGTCGTTGGGGCCGTATAAATTGGTGGGCATCACCGAAATAAAACGACTTCCGTATTGTGCGCGGTATGCATCGCAGAGTTTGATACCTGCTATTTTAGCGATGGCGTATGGCTCGTTGGTGGGCTCCAGCAGCCCGGTGAGCAGGTATTCCTCCTTCAAGGGCTGCGGCGCCAGTTTGGGGTAAATGCAGGACGAGCCCAGGAACATCAGTTGTTCTACCCCATTGCGATGCGCGGCCTCGATAACGTTGGCTTCGATCATCAGGTTATCGTACAAAAACTCCGCCCGGTAGGTGTCGTTGGCCAGGATTCCGCCTACTTTGGCTGCGGCCAGGAATACGTACGCCGGTTTTTCTTTGCGAAAAAATTCCTGGACATCCAATTGGTTGCGCAGGTCGAGGTTGCGGGAGCCGGCCAGGGCAAAGTTTTCAAAGCCTTCGGCCTGGAGCTTGCGGTGGATGGCTGAGCCGACCATGCCGGTGTGGCCGGCGATGTATATTTTAGATTGCTTGTTCATAATTCACTCAAATTGCGCTCTAACCTCAAACCCCCCATCCTTCAAAAAACGCTCCCGATGAAAAATTCGCAGGTCGCTTCCCACCATTTCATGTACCAGCTGCTCCAAGCTATGCTGCGGCGCCCAGCCCAATTGTTCTTTTGCTTTCGTGGCATCCCCGATCAGCAAGTCCACTTCGGCCGGCCGGAAATAACGCGGGTCGATGGCGATGACTTCCTGCCCCGGGCTTAATGCAAATTCCGGCTCATGGACCGCCGAGACGATTCCTAGTTCTGCGTCGCCCTGCCCCGTGAATTCCAGCTCCACACCTATTTCCCGAAAAGCCATCTGGCACAAGGCGCGGATACTGGTCGTTTTACCCGTAGCTAGCACGTAATCTTCCGGTTTCGGCTGTTGCATCATGCGCCACATGCCCTCTACATAGTCTTTCGCGTGGCCCCAGTCGCGTTGCGCATCCAGATTGCCCAGCCAGATTTTGTCTTGAAGCCCCAGGGCGATCTTGGCCACGCCCCGGGTGATCTTACGGGTCACGAACGTCTCCCCGCGAATGGGCGACTCATGGTTGAACAAAATACCGTTGCAGGCATACATATTATAGGACTCGCGGTAGTTCACCGTAATCCAGTAGCCGTATAGCTTGGCCACCCCGTATGGCGAACGCGGGTAAAACGGCGTTTTTTCCGTTTGCGGCACTTCCTGTACAAGCCCGTACATTTCCGAGGTAGAAGCCTGGTAGAAGCGCGTTTTGTCCGTCAGGCCCAGCAGCCGTATGGCTTCCAGCAGGCGCAGGGTTCCGAGGGCGTCGGCGTTGGCGGTGTATTCAGGCGTCTCGAAACTGACCTGCACGTGGCTCTGTGCGCCGAGGTTATAAATTTCATCGGGCTGCACCTCCTGTACGATGCGGATCAGGTTGGTGCTGTCCGTCAGATCGCCGTAGTGGAGGATAAAATGGCGGTTTGACTCATGCGGATCCTGGTACAGGTGATCGATGCGCTGGGTATTAAAGGAGGAACTCCGGCGTTTGATGCCGTGTACTTCGTAGCCTTTTTGTAACAGGAGCTCTGCCAAATAAGCGCCATCCTGGCCGGTAATTCCGGTGATAAGGGCTTTTTTCATTTGTTTGCGTGTAGGTTAAAAATTCACCACAAAGGGCACAAAGTCACACAAAGTGAGCGTCTCTCCAAATGAGACGCTCACTTTGTGTGACTTTGTGCCCTTTGTGGTGAATTTTTTTAATTTGTTGCATTTTGTTTTGTGGCGTTTGCGGCGAATTTATTTACGCGAACATCACCCCAAAATCCCTTCAATCTTAGTTAACTCTTCGCCGCCGAATCCCAGATTGTCCAGACAACGCAGGGAATCAATCAATTGTTGAGGTCTGCTGGCCCCAATGAGTACAGAGGTCACCCGGGCATCCTTCAGCAGCCAGGCCAGCGCCATTTGGGCCAGGGTTTGGTTCCGGCCCTGCGCAACTTCGTGCAGGCGGCGTATTTTAACCAGTACTCCCGGCGTAATCTGATGTTCTTTCAGGAAGCCGTGCGGTTTGGCGGCCCGTGAGTCTGCAGGAATGCCATGCAGGTATTTGTCGGTCAGCAAGCCTTGCGCCAAGGGCGAGAACGGAATGCAGCCGACGCCTTCCCGCTCCAGTACGTCCAGCAGCCCGCCCTCTACCCAGCGCTCGAACATGGAGTACTTGGGTTGATGGATCAGGCAGGGTGTGCCCAATTTTCGGAGGATTTGGATGGCCCTGGCAGCTTCATCCGCCGGGTAGTTGGAAATACCTGCGTACAGCGCTTTGCCCTGGCGGACGATCAGGTCCAGTGCGGACATGGTTTCTTCCAGCGGCGTATCCGGGTCGGGCCGGTGGTGGTAGAAGATGTCTACGTAATCCAGCCCCATGCGTTTCAGGCTTTGGTCCAGACTGGAGACCAGGTATTTTTTGGAACCCCATTCGCCGTAGGGCCCTTCCCACATGTTGTACCCGGCTTTGGTGGAAATGATCAGTTCGTCGCGGTAGCTCCGAAAATCATCACGCAGGATGCGGCCGAAATTTTCTTCTGCCGAGCCGGGCGGCGGACCATAGTTGTTGGCCAGATCGAAATGGGTGATACCCGAATCGAAGGCCGTTTGGATGATCTGCCGGCTGTTTTCCAGGACGTCGACGTGCCCGAAATTATGCCAGAGGCCGAGGCTTACGGCCGGGAGTTTTAAGCCGCTATGGCCGCAACGGCGGTAGGGCATGGATTGATAGCGGGTGTGGGAGGGTGTGTAGGTCATTGATTATTATAAGGTTATGTTTTTTTTGATTGTCGATTACATCAACAATCAACAATCATGTAATTGTCAATCAACAATCAATTTAAAGTATTTATTTTCTTCCCAGCCTGATCTCCGCCACCGCCATTTTCAATCCATCCCCGCGCGCTTCAACCCCACCACTGCCCGGCGTGTGGCCCGCTTGGAGGATCATCTGGCATTTGCCGTTGAACAAACGGCGCTGCCAGGCATCGGCAGCACACTTATCCGGCTCATGGCTGCTCGGGTGCCGTTGCCGACGCCGATGATGGAGGCGTTGCCAGTGACGGAGAACCGGATCAAATTATCGGCATCCGGGACCGGCCCGCCGGCCGCGTCGGTCACCGTCACATTGATAACCGTGGCATCCTGACCATCGGCTTTAATCGCCTGACGGTCACGTGTGAGCACGATTTGAACGGCTTCGCCGGTGGTTTCTACTTTTGCCTTACTTGTTTTGCCTTTTGTAAACGCCACCGCTTCCAGAGCGCCAGGCTCGTAAGAAACCGACCATTGCAGTTGTCGGTTGCGCGCCATGTTTTTTTACCCAGACTCCGGCCATTCAGCAACAACTCTACGGCCTCCGCATTGCTGTTGATCCACACGTCGATCGCCTCGCCTTCTTTGCCCGCCCAGTTCCAGTGCGGGAAATTATGCAACACGTCTTTGCCGGCCCACCTCCAGGACTTCCTTTACAATCCCTGCCTGTTGATTTTGCACCGGGGTTTCCACCCTCACCAGCGCCGAGTTATTTTGAATCGTGCAGTACACGAACTGCTTGTCGCGGTTGAGCGGTATTTTCATGTAATAGGTTGATTTAGAGCGTTAAGAGGTCACCTCATCGCTTGTGGCGCGTCCGGTGAATAACACATATCTTCTTTTCTAAACACATAGGCACATAGGACACATAGAAAAAATAGAAAATAAAAAAAACAGGTGTTTTATGTGTCCTCTACGTCTATGTGTCCTAATGTGCCTATGTGTTTGAAAAAAAGATTGCAAGACTATTTGTTGGATGTGGCAGTTACCCCCCGGTCGGACGGCGAAAAGCCGTCGGACCGGGGGGGGAGGCTTACTCGATTCGCACATGCTGTATCGCCACCCCATGCGGGTCGTCGGGTAAGCCAGGGCCAACAGAGAATTCCAAACGCTCCACCTCCTTCAAATCAAATTTTCCAGCGGCCGGAAGGTCGACATAATACGGCAAAAAAGTAGGGTAGGGGCGGGGTAAACTGACCGCTTTGGTTTTTTTCAAACCAGTTAGCGGCAGGCGATAATCGCCGGTGCTTGTATTGATCGTCAAGGATCCTCCGTACGCGGAGCCGTCTTTCATGATCAGGATCAATTGTACGGTGCAGGGTCGGTCGTTTAAAGCCCGGCCGTGAAAAACCAGTTGTTTTTTATCCGCCAAGCCGGCTGTGTGGCTCGCAATTTTATCCCCGATAAAACAACGAAGCGGATAATTGCGCTGCGGTTCGGCATTTGGATTTTCCGGGTCGGGCTTCATGGAGAATTGCTTGCCGTTAATTAGCAATTCCGCTTTTTCCGGTCCTGCAACCGGCTGCAAACCCGATCCTTCCAGCCAGGGCCGGTCCAGTTGTTCGGCATCCGTCGCCGCCTCGAACAGATAAACGGGGCTTGACGCCGAGACGAAGCGCAACTGGTAAGGCTGGGAATCATAAAAATCCCATTCACCCGGCCGGCCTTCTATTCCGGATGGGTATGTGTTGTAATGACCACCGGATCGCACGACTATATAATATGGTATAAAACCTGCTCCGCTCAGGTGTTTGGGCAAATCGGCGGCATAGGTGTACCCGCTTACTTTTTCCATTTTGATATTTTCCCAGCGGTGGGAACCAACCACCCATAATTCCACAGCTTCCGGGGCATTGGGCGAAGCGACTGTTGCTTCGATCCGGCAAGCCGAACCGGCCGTAATTTCCGGCAAAGGGGTATGCAGGAAATACGTTTTTTTCAATGTGGCGGCGGGCGCGACAAATTCCTTCAGCATAATGTTGTGCCGGCGATCCGTCTTTTTAAAACGGGTTGTTGTTCCGTTTTTTAGCAATAAATACGTTCCAGGACTAACTGCAAGCGTTTTTCCCTTGGCCTGGCCCTCCAAATGGTTTCCGTCGTTGAGCGCTTGCAGGTAAAAGTCGTCGCCCAGATCAGGCAGATTGATGCGCATGGGCCAGGACCGCCAATTGATCACGGCGACTTCTTTTTTCGAGCTGTATGGCTCGAAGGGATCGCGCACCCAAACCGCGTCGGGCATCACTTCCAGCCGCCAGACGCCCGCTTCGAGGCGGTCGAGAAAATAAGCGCCAAGGCCTTCGTACTGCACCACCGGGGAATTGCCAAAGCCGGCTACTTCGTCCAGCGTAGACAGCCCGGGCGGAACCGTTGTCGTGTTGTTGGTATAGATAAATTTATTTGCCGTTGCCATTTCCGCCAAATCCTGCTCGTAACTCACCCGGAACGCATCGAAGGTGGTATTGCCGGGGTAATGCCCGAATTTTTTATACATCGGCACCGTATGAAACACTTCGGACGCAATTTTCAAACTCAAAGCTTTTTGCGGCGCGTAGGCTAAGTTCATGTAGTGGGTACCGTATTCCGTGTTGGCGTAGGCCATATACGTCGGATCGTAGGCAAAATGTGTGGCAATCTGCATGCCCGCTTCCCGGAAACTGCGGGCCATGGCCGGGTAGATATACGAGCGACCCACGTCGGCGGCGTCGAATTCGTAGACGATTTTGGCCATTTTTTTATAAGACGGATTTGCGGCAAAGGGAATGGGATACTGCTCCACGTTGAGCAGCCAATTTCCCCGCAATTCGTGCCGGGCGCCCAGTCCCGTCGGGTACCACTGGTAAGTGCCGCCTTGTATCCCCGCGTTTGCATAAGCATCGGCTAAGTGAATGCTATGGGTCACGTTGTACAAAACCGGTTTACCGCAGCCCGTCCGGCGCATCGAATCTGCCATTCGTTTGATGAACGCCGTAACGGCCTCCGGTCCTTCGCGGTGATGCGGTTCGTTGCATATTTCAAAGGCGATCACGTCCGGGTCGTCCTTATACGCCAGGCCGGTATACGTATTGACGTGGTTCAGAAACTGGTACAAATAATTTTCCTGGGCTTTTATCGCCTCGGGGTTGACCAAACAGGCGTCTTTGCCGAATTTCGTGGAAAAACCCGGCGTTTTTTCGTCGGGTTCGGGCCAGCCATTGCCCCAAAAAGCGATTGGGGTGATGATAAATTTCATGCCCCGGTCCTTCATCTTCTGAACGGTGTATAGGAGTAGCAATCTAAACCCTCTAAACTTTTCTGAACTTTTCTAAACCCTCTAAACCTTTCTAAACCCTCAATATTCTGTGTCGTCCGGAATATCTTCTTCGTCATCTCTTCTTCTGGTCACGATGATGTGGTCGTCCTCGTCGGAGCCGCCATCCACTTCATCATCATCTTCTCCCTGGCCGTCGAACTCGTCGCCGACTTCCACGTCGCTGAAATCGCCCCGGAGAACGCCTTCATCGTCGAAGTCTTCATCTTCCTTAACCAGCCGTTTGGCTTCGAGGATAGTCATACGGATCAGGTAATGGGCGTCATCTGCTTCGAACGGAAGCGCGGACACTTTTTTCCCTACTTTATCCGTATAGGACACAAGATGATCTGCATACCCGGTTGGGTATTTCATTTTGACGAGGCGAACAATCTCTTCGGAAAGTGCATCGTAATCTTTAACTACACGTTTTTTTGCCAAGGCTCGGGTGAATTTGGTTTTGATAATCAGCGCATTATAAGCAGGGGTTGATGGTCTCTGAGCCCTGCGCTTGTTTCGTTTGCGGCAAATTTAACGGAATGCGATTTGATTCGTCAAAATTTTTCAGCTATTCTTTTTCTCTGATTTCGACAATTTCGACCCTGCGCTCCCGCGCTGCATCGGGATGGTAAATCGAATTGCGTTCGTCTGTCAAATTATCGCTTATTCCGCTGCGGACAGTTGTTTCTCCGAAACTGGCTTCGAGAATTTTCAATTGCCCTGATTGGATGGATTTTTGCAACGCGCCATCGGCAAAGGTATTAAATTGATTGCGAACGCTACTGATACGCCGCCGCCCAAGATTTAAATTATAATCAGAACGGGCTCTCGGGCTTGTAAAGCCCTTTATGATCACTTCAATCTGTTCTCCTTTTTGCAATCGCGCCAACAAAAGGTCGCATAATTGCCCCAGCCGGTCAAATCCCTGCCGCACCTCATTCTCAAAAAAGTCATCTGTTAATATCTCAGCGGCTTCCCGGCGGGTATCGGTCAATCCGCTGGAAAAGCGCTCGCGGTATTCGGATTGCCGTTCCAGATACCGCTGCACGGTTTCCTCATAGCTTTTTTTCGTATAGGTGCGGTTGGTGCGTTTATCCGGTTCGTCGTTGTCGAAATAAAGCGGCAGACCTACAAAGTCCTGCAATTTGGGCGGAATCGGTATTGGCACAACGGCAGGCGTGTCTGGCTGCATCGGCCGATTTTTTTGGGCGATCATCGGAATCGAATCGGGGGCGGGCGATTTGGGCGGCTTCTCTGTTTTGGGTAGTTTGAACGAGAACAGATCGTTGCAACAGGCTTTGTTTGATTCATCTAAGTAAAACGATCCAGGTCGGTTGCTGCTCAAATAACCGTTCACACCATCGGCGCGCAAATAGAAATACAGGTCGTTGTAGCTGGTATTGATGCCTGCACCCATGTTTTCGGGCGCAGACAACTGATCGCCACTTTTTTGAGTACTAAATATATCGTACCCGCCTAAGCCCGGTCGGCCGTCGGAACTGAAATAGAGTTTCTGGCTTCCGGCATGGAAAAAAGGCGTTCCGTCGTTTTCCGGCGTATTGAGCGCAACGGCATTCACGGGTTGCTGAAAGTTTGGTAAACGAGTGATTTTTTTGCCTGGCAAAGGCAAATTACAGGGGCAAAAGAACACGGTATCGAGCGGCAGGGACCACAGGTCTAATTTTCCACTCCCGCCTGGCCGGTCGCTGGCAAACCATAAAACCGGCCCCTGCGCTTTTTCGTCGTAGCCGATGGAGGGTTGCGTTGTGGTATACCCTTTCATATTCACCGGCTCCGGAAGGCGTATCGGCGGTAGCCACCTGTTGCGCCGGTCGATCACCGTTAGCCATAATTCGCAGCGTATATCGGAGGCATTTACATTTTTACAGATGGTAAAGAATACGTAATGCCCGTCGGGAGAGAATGCAGTATGCGCAATATGCGCGGTATCAGCAACAGGAAATCCGCGGCCGGGTTCGCGTGCGCGACCGCCCCGTGCCGAAATCATAATTTTGGTGATTTTATTTTTCGGCTTGCTCTTGTCGCCTTTTTTATCAAAACGATAAGAAGAAAAAAACAAGGTGTCGCCCATCACCGCCGGCGCAAAATCGCTGAATGGGCTGTTGATTTCTTTACCGAGGTGCTTGATTTCAACTTTTTCCGGATTGCCGGACAGCGCCTGCGCCAGCCGGCAGAATTCTATTTCCGTTTTGGCTTTTGAGATAAAATCCGGCTCCGATTTTGGGTTTTCGGCCAGAAAAGATTCGAAGAGGCCAATAGCAGCGGCATAATCGCCTTGCCCCTTTTTGACTTCACCAAGCCGATAATGGAGCAACGGATAATGTTTGCGCTGTTTTTCCGAAGATTCAATGCGCCGATAGGATTTTTCCGCTTCGGGATAAGCATAGAAAATACGGGCGCACTCCGCATATTTCCATAATACAGACATGTTGTCGGCGTCCCGCTGTAAAATCGTCGCATAATGCTGAATAGCAGCCCCATAGTCTTTCTTTTTGAAGGCATCATCGCCGGCGCGCTCATACGATTTTAGCGACTGTGCAGAACCACCGCAAGCAACAAAAAGCAGAATCGTTAAGCAGAGGTGCTTGAAAACTAGTGTCATACAAGAAAAGTTCGATACAGTAGATTGGTCTGCAAAGAAGGCGGATTAGGCGTTTTGGGTTATTAAAAAAGAAATTTGAGGCTATTAAGACAGCGTAAAAGTGGAGGCGAATTAGGGATGAACGCTCAAAAAATCGGGCAGGCTTTAAAGGCTTTTACCGGCGGAACAGGGAGGGTTCGATATACGAGGGCCACTTCAATGCCGCCTCTTCCGTTGGTTGCCGTGTCGAACCCGGAAATGTTAACATCATAACTGAGTCCAAGGGTCCAATTATTGCGCTCCAACTGAACGGCGGGGATGACAGCATCTGCTAAACGGGTGGCCAAAGAAAATTGAACGGCCGTTTCGCTACCGGGCCCTTCGCTCAAGATCCGGCGCAAACCGGCGCCAAACTCAATTTCCCGGGCCGTTCGCATTTGTTGTGCAGAACCAAACGCCACAGCGTCGAGCCGTTCACCCAATTGTAACGCGCCCTGAAGGTTTAAACATATACGCATCGGCAACAGAAACGGACGATCTTCCAAAAAATGTATGGCCGGCCGGTTAAGATGAAAAACGCCGACGCCTGCGCTAAATCGGCTTCGGACGGACGTTGGTTCATAATGCCAGTTCAGGCCGGCGGATAAAGAGGGGCGTAATCCGCTGCGGCGACCAAGCGCCTCGTTGCTGGGCAATGAAGGGTCGAATACGTCGCCCGTCCATTGATTTTTAAATTTAAGTCCCGACAAATCGACGGATCTTTGAACGAATGCCAGGCCAAATCCGACCGAAATAGCCTGCGACGTTCCGAGGGCATGGGCCACACTGCCCGAAAAACCGGCCTGGTTCCAGCGTAACCCGGCATCGCCAGCTTCATCATGTTGTAACAAAAAGCCAAGCGACACCATATTATTGCCCCGTCGGATTGCTTTCCAGTCGACCCCGCCGGCAAAAGACTGATATGAAACCGGTACGCCGGCCCATTGGCTTCTGTATAAGGCCGCAGCCCGCAGATCGCCCCGGAAAACACCGGTAGCGGCCGGGTTTCCGTGCATCGGATTGTGGTAAAACTGCGAAAAATGCAGGTCTTGCGCAAATGCCCGGCCGGCCAGCAGCAAACAGCAGAGGGTGAAAAAACGGGTTCGCATTGTTTGAACTTTTTGTTCGTCGGCCGAAGGTAGGAAAAAATGTTTTGACACCGTTCCTTACACAAAAGCAGCGCGTAAATTCGCCCCCACACCCAGCCACGTCGTATGTTGATAGAAATTTGTACCACCAATATCCAATCGGCCCTGAACGCCCAACGTGCCGGGGCCCGGCGCATCGAACTTTGCTCCGCCCTCGACGGCGGCGGGCTTACCCCCTCCTCCGGTTTGATCCGCGCCACGCGGGAACACCTGACGATTCCGGTGAATGTGCTCATCCGGCCGCGCGAAGGGAACTTTTTGTACGACGAGGATGAATTACAGATCATGCTCGAAGACATTAGTTTTTGTCGCTTCGCAGGTGTTGCCGGTGTGGTCATCGGCGCTTTGAATGCAGATGGCCAACTGCATAAGCAGCAAATGGAAGCCATGCTGGAAGCGGCCGGAGATATGGACGTCACTTGTCACCGGGCCTTTGATTACACAAAAGACCCTTTCGCTGCCCTGGAGCAACTGATCGATCTGGGTATTCGCCGCGTATTGAGTTCCGGCCAGGCCATTACCGCCTTCGAAGGCCGTTTTCTATTGCATCAATTGGTGGAAAAATCTGCCGGCCGCATCACTATGATGCCTGGCGCCGGCATTTCCCCGAAAAACATCCTGGAGATCGCAAAAACCACCGGCGCTAAAGAATTTCACCTCACCGGACGTACAAAAATTATACAGCCAAATCCCGCCGGCGATATTCCCGGGCTCGAGTGGTGGTACTGGGAAAGCAATGAAGCGGTGATCCGGGAGACAATCGAGGCGCTTGGCGCCCCGTCCGACGGGTAGATCAGGTTTTTATTGCCCTTAGCCCACCAGCCAATACCCCGCCATCATCAAAGCCACATATCCGAAATACCAGCGCTGATCCAGCCAGTCGGCAACCCTGATGCCGTGCCTTTTTTGCAGATAATACATCAAACCCAGTTTTTCCACCCAAAAAGCCAAAACGGCCGACCACGCCACGCCGGTTAAACCCCAATAATAAATAAAGAGGAAGCCGAGAACGATTTTAACGAACAGTTCCAGCAAGCCTACCCATAAAATAACCTGTGGTTCGTTTTTTGACAACAGAATGGAATTGGGCAATAGAACCCGGCTGGCGGTTAACAAGAGGTAAATATTGAAAATTGGAGCGCTTGCCGTAAAATCGGGATTAAAAACGAGCGGAAATAAAGGTTTGGAAAGCGCCAGAAATAGTATCGTGACCGGAAAAAGGATATGAAACAGTTTCCGGGTCATGGCCTTCATATCGGCCAGACCGGCCGAAAGATCTTCCGTCAGACGCGGGATCAGCGCAACGCCCAGCGCTGTGGCGAGCGCCTGGGCCAGGGGAAGTTCGCGGGCGCCGTAGCGAAATACAGCAAAAACCGCTTCGTCGCGGTACCACCAACCTACCAGCCAGAAATCGAACATCAGCACCAAATTGCCGATCAAAACATTGAGAATCAAAGGCCAGGCAAACGTCAGGTATTGCCGGATGATCGCCCGGCGGATTTGCCAACGACCGTAGCGGGCCACTACGCCGGCCGTAAAAAGCCATTTACCCGCAGCCAGGGTCGCGAGGCATGCCATACTTGCACCCAATCCATATCCCAACCAGACCGGGACAAAAACGGCCAGGACCTGCAAGCCAAACGTGGCCATCCCCCAAAAGGCAATATGCCAGGGTTTTTTATGCAGCAGGAAAATATATTCAACCGGATAGCTGGGTAAATTAAAGAGCAGGAAGAGGCAAAACATGCCGAAAAACGGCACTTCCGGCAGGCCGGTCAGCGCGGGCACTAGGTATTTTTGTCCCGTGAGCAATACTGTGAACAAGAGGAGCGCAATGCCGCAAAAAATCAGGAAGTTGTTGAAAATAAACACCTTGCGATCCTCCGGTCCAAGTTTGGAGAAAACCGGCGTCATCGCTTGCAGCAAGCCGTTTACCCAAAAAAAGGTCCAAATCGTGCCGATGTACAGCAGCATTTCGTACACGCCGATATCGGCTGTGCGCAAGCCGCTTTTGGCCAGCAGGATGCTGGTCCCGATAACGGCGCCCTGACGCATGAGCTGAAACAGCTGGAGCGCGCGGGTTGTAGTCAATGCCGGATGTATTCGGGATGTGATGAACGAGCGCATATCGGGGCTAAATGTCTGATCCCAACTTGAAACTGGCACTATCCAACGGGTATTATTCCATCGGATGTATGGAAAAAGAAAAGGGGCTGTGTTACCACAGTCCCCTCCATAAACGATATGAACACATTTTTTTGATCAAATTTGGGTCAGCAATCGTGCTTTCAGGCTGCTGAATTCTTCTTCGGTGATAATACCGCCATCTTTCATTTCGGCCAGTTTTCTGATTTTTTCAATCGTTTCATCGGTCGTGTTCGTGGCAGTGGGCCGGGTTTTGCCAACTTCTTCCACCACTTCCTTACCTTTTACTATTTCCGTTTCGTAGCCTTTGCGTGCATTTTTCAAATCCAGGTCTTCCAGCGTGCCGCCCTGTTGAAAATGCCGGGCGACCACCCGTCCCAAAGCATACGTGGAAGCGCCTGACAAGGCCGGCATACTCAATTCTCCGATAATAGTGCCCACACCCGGAATTACTTTTACGAGGCTGGCGGCTAATCGCGCGGCACTGCTCCCCACCACGGCCGAAATGATATTTTTACCTAACGAATCCATGAAGCCTACATTGTATAATTTGGCTAATTGGCGCAACATATTTATCTGAACCAAACTGACGGCGAGTAAATCAGCGCCTGGTATGGGAATCAAGGCAGCGCCTAAAGAAAAACCTACGTGGTTTTTGATGATTTCGACGGCCTTTTGTTCCTTTTCTTCGTGTTTCATGTATTTAGATTTGATTTATTGCATCAACAGATGCAAATGCCGCACAAAAAAGCAGGGACACAGGGCGTCTGTGCCGAAAATAACGACGTATGCGGGAAATAAAAAGATAAAGAGGAGCCTTATCCGACTAATTTGCCGATGGCTATGACCACCGATGGCGTGGGATTGCCATTCGGATTGTTTTCGGCGGAAATAGCGAACGCTTCGGCGTCTTTCGGAAAATCTACTTTCTGCCAGCTGGCCAGGGCATTTTTATTTACCATTCCCAGGCTGAGCGGCTTTCCCGCTACAATAGCCCAGATCTGGTAATATTTGCCGGGGTCGGGAACGCCTAAACCGGACAAATCGAGATTGGTCTCTGCCCGGATGACGTTGTGGTACATGTAAATGGCATATTCTTTACCATCGGTCATTTTAACGGCTTTGGTATCCGGATCGCGCAGGAAGGTGGCAATTTGTCGGAGTTGCTCCGAGCGTTCGCCACAAGCGAATAATTGCCGTTGTAAAGAATCGCGGCTTTGTTGCACAGGGGCGTTTTCACTACGGATTTCTTTTTGCCGGTACCAAAAGAATGCGGCAAGCAGGGCGAACCCTAATGCGAGTGCCTGATATGGCAGGTTCGAAGCAGATCGTGGTTTGCCGGCGGGTGGCGGGATGGAAGGCATTTGCCCTTGTTGATCAATAGTATCCATGATGCGTTCTTTTAAAGCGGGAGGTGGGGATACGGCAGTTGCGAGGGCGTAGCTTTCCAGGGCTTGTTCTATTGCCGCGAGCTCGGCCTGTACCGACGGCTGTTCAGCGGCTATGCGCTCCACGATTGCGCGTTCGTCGGCCGTACACTGCCCCAGCACATACGTTTCCAGTAAACCCGATTGAATGAACGATTGGATATCCATGTTTTTTTTGTTCCACCACCGGAGTATACCGGCGATTATTTATTGGTCTCCGGATTTCACCGGAGTTTTGTTACGTACAATTTTCAAACGGCAGATTCAACACCGGAAAAGTGCCTCCGCCAACAACATAACAGCAGCTGAACTTTTTCCAAAGACGGTCCGCAATTCACTGATGGCATAGCGCAGACGTGTTTTGATGGTACCCAGGGGGATGCCGGTTTCTTCAGCAGCCTCTTCCTGGGTGTATCCTTTAAAATAGATCAACTCGATCAACAGACGGTACTTCTCATCCAGACGCTCTACAATCTCCCGAACGCCGATATGATCGGGATTCAAGGCTTCGTTGCCGGGCTTATATACGAGATTGTCCAGCCCATCGGTTTTCCTTGAATTTTGAAAGTGAGCCGTTCGGGTAGCATCGATGGCCGTATTGCGGGCGATATTGAGCAGCCAGGTAAATAAACGTCCTTTCGACGTATCATACTGTGCGCCGTTGCGCCAGGCCTTTACAAAAGTATCCTGCAAAACCTGTTGCGCCAGCTCTTGTGTCTGCACGATGCGCAGCACAACGCCATATAAAGCGCCGCCGTAGGCATCATATAAAGCGCCGACAGCGGTACGGTCCTGTTGCTGTAAACGTGTGATAAGAAGATGGTCTTGCATTGTTTAATATTGGGCGTCCTGTTCAAAGGCCGTTTCGGCAGGGCAAAATTGATGATTTTTCCGCGTTCCGCCAACCTTCGATCGTTACTAAAATTTAGGACAGGTGAAAATGCCTGCGCGCTATACCGCTGGCAGGAGTCGCCCTGTTCCTTTTTACCGGCATAAAAAATAGTTGTTTTTGACAGATAGAATACAAAAAAATAACCTCAAGGATGCTTACAACATGGCCACAGATACTACATTTGCCCCACCTCCCACACAAATGAGTGACTTTATGACCACCCCGACCCGAGATTGACCCTGATGCCTACATACAACCGACTCTCTGCCCCCCAGAGCTGTGGTTCGCGATTCTTTGATTATCCACGCGCATTGATCCGCGCTTCTATTCCGTGTTAGTTTCTTAAGAGCGTTTTTATTTTCTTAGACAGTGTGCTTTCCCTTTTCGCAAGGGTTTTCAATCTGTTTGCGATATTTAAACTATGGCCAGAAGCGTCCGTTAAGGTATGCTTTACATTCATGCTTATGCTAATGCAACAATTATTTTACAAAAATATTTGAGAACACTTTACCCCTTGATGTGACCTTTGTCATTTGAATTGGCAAAGTACAACATTCAAATTTGAGCATTGACATTACCCGTTTTTCATCCACTCTAAAATTTTCAACAATGAAACAATTTATGAAAATTTCTTTTACACTTTTAGTAACTCTTCTTTTTACGGCTTCCCTTTCTGCCCAGGTTTTTGAAAGCACTAAGGTTTGGTTTCCGCAAGACCACTCCGCGTGGAAGATCGAACCGCAATCCGTGCAGGGCTACGTGATCGCCGGCAGCAAATTCTTCGAACCCGCGAACACGGACCTTTATTTTTCCCAGTTCGACGAGTTCGGTCAGTTCGGCTGGACGCGTTCGCACGCCAGCGGCTTCACCTCTCTGGACGTTTTTTGGAAATCGTTTTGTAAAAGTACTTCCCCGGTCGGCTTTTTCTCTGTGGCGAGCGGCACCCAGGGCGGCCAGCACAAGGCGTATGCCCTCCTCGTGAACTCCTTCGGCATGAAATGGTGGGATCGCGTATCCAACCTGCCCGAGGGCATCACATTCGGCGGTGTCTGCATAGCTACCAACGGCGGTTATATAGCCTGCGGTGGGAACGGCGAGGGCAATGCCGCCATTTGCAAATTCGACGCCTACGGCAACCTGGAATGGAGCAAAACCTACCCGGTCAGCGCCTTCCTGTGGTCGGTCAAGCCCGCCGTCGGCGGCGGTTACGTAGCGGCCGGTACGAGGCAGGTGGTGCGGATCGACCACTTAGGCAACTTCAATGGAAGTTCTACCCTTACCCTTCCGGTTTCGCCCGACGGCAGCGCCTATAGCTACACCGAATTTGAAGAAATTTTGCCCCTGCCCACCAACGATGGCTTTATCGTGACCGGTTCGGCATTTTCCAACAGCCACAGCGCAGCCTATTCCGCACGGTTCACCTACGCAGGCAGCCAGGTATGGTCCCGGGTTCACGACGCCCAAAATACGAACTTGGCCGGCACGCCGGTCGCCTGGATCAACAACGCGGTTGTCAGCGGCAGCAATGAGATCGTTACCTCGTGGCGGAGAGGTCCGGTAAGCACCGGTGGCACCATGTTTTTTCAAAAAATGAACTTTGGCGGTACGCTGATCGGCGCGATCGGGAGCATGGGGAACAATATTCCGGTACAGGAAGCTTTCATGACCAAAGCCCATGGCAAATACGTGGTCGGTGGCGTACGGGGCACCTATTCCGCAGTTTACGCTTATGCACGCGAATTCCTGCCGGCAACGGGCGCTCAAACTAATGAGGAAGAAAACCTGCCTACCATCGCCGGCTCGGCACTGCTGGGCGGCCGTCGCCAGCAAATCAGCGTCATCAATTCCCAGCCGGAATTCGAACAAGGAACGGCGGTTGAACCCGGCCCATGGAGCCCGGTCAGCCGTGTTTTCTATACCGACCTGAGCGTATACCCCAACCCAACGACGGGTCTGGTGAACATCGGCGGCATGCTCGAGCCCGGCGCTATGCTGCGCGTGATGGACATGACCGGCCGCTTAGTGTACGAACGCCAGATCCAAGAAGGCGAACGCCTGATCAATGCCGACCTTAGCAACCAGGCAAAAGGTGTTTACAATGTTGTCGTAACCGGCAACAACGGTGTAATGACGAAAAAAGTAGTTCTGAACTAAGACGTCTCATAATCGGCACGCAAAAAGGCGCTTCTCAGGTCGGTAATCCGATTGGAGAGGTGCCTTCTTTTTTGTTAACTTTGCGCTTATTTTGACACCGTTCCTTATGGTAACATTCGAATTAAAAGGACAGCCCTTTATTACCCTGAATAATCTGCTGAAAGTGTTGGGGCTGGTGGAAACCGGCGGAGAAGCGAACCTGCGGATTGCCGACGGGGAAGTAAAAGTAAACGACGTATTGGAGACACAGAAGCGCAAAAAATTGAGGGTAGGGGACCGCATCGCGTTTCAAAAAGTACGGATCGTGGTATCAGAATGAATGCAATATTAGCCGCCGTGAAGCGGCTATTTTACCAAACTATCAATGGTTGTACCCCGCTCACCTTGCCTCCCGGACCAGTTACCGACACTTCCAAAAAGCCCAGCCAGCCGCCCGCCCGACGCAAGGCAGACACATCCAGCGGCAGACTAAAAGTCCCTTCCGGGGCATATTCTACTGCAAAAGAAGCCAGATCTTGTCCCAGAACAGAGATAATACGGCCATGCAGGGCGCCGGAAAAGGGCAGATACAACTCCAAACGCGCCGGGCTGCCTGCAACAACAGGATGGGGTGATACCTTCATGTCGAGGGAAGGTTTTTTCGGCAATACGTTGGTCCCGAGCACACAATTCGGCGCGGTTTCCGGACACCAGCTGCGGTTAGCAAGCGTACAATCCAGCACAAAAGGATTGGGTTTTCCTTCCTGATACGGGGCAATGCGCCAGGTTTTGAGCAATTCCGCCGCATCGGCGGGGTCCTGCGCATTCCATTGGCAGAGGGTGGGGCGCTGCAATTCAAAATAGTTCGGATCGGCGGTAATGGCCTCGAAGTGGTACATTGTAAAGAAATAAAAAACAGACCGGGCCAGATCGCCTTTGACCGATTCTCTCGGTTCAAATGCAGTGGCGCTTGATTCGCTGTATAAATCCTTGTTCAGCGCGGGAATACTGAAAAACACCTGGTTGTTGACAAACCACTTGTCCGTTTGCGCATCAGGAATCTCGGCGAAGGGTTTGTCGGCCCGGGCTTCGTTAACGGCGATGCGGGTAGGGTAGAGGTGGTGCATGTCGCTGCGGGGGTTGCCGTCGGCCGCCCCTTTGCTTTGCGGATAAGCGTGCTCGGTGTTCATCCCGTTGCTGGTTCCGTTCAGATAAATGTATTGGGTGGGATCTTGTGTGGGATCCAGGTATAGCGTATGATCGGAGTAAATGCAATGCAGGCTATCGTCGTCTTTTGCCAGTATTTTTGCGTACAAGGTGTCGCGGGAGTCGGCATAAGACAATACTGTTCCGGGCTTGTAATGATCGAAAAGGCTGTCGAGCAGGGCAGCTCCGCTGGAGCCGGGGAAAACTTCCTGAAAATTTTGGGCGGATAAACTATTGATTATGAGGCTGGTGAAAAGTATCAGACTGTATCTCGGGAAACTGTACATGATCTTGGATGAGGACGTGAGAACTGGTAGCCGGCGACTTTTTTCGCTAAGGCCTGATCAAAAAAACATAAAAGTAGACTACTACAACAGGATTTCAAATTTTGGGCCGCCTGGTAAGAAGGATAGTCGGTATAACACATCGGCCATTGGGAATTTATTTCTACACTTTGGGTACTTTAACTATGCCCTGAATACCCGATATTCGTAAAAAAAACCTGATTTTCCTGGCAAGTTTTTATATATTAGAACAGTATCCGCTCACATCCCCTGATATGCTAATTTAGGGACATCCATCATAAACATGAACCGTTACGTAGTATATTTCGAAAAATTAGCCAGTAAAATTGCCTTTTTCGCCGGCAAACCCATAGTATTCTCGTGCGCGCTGTTGATCATCCTGATCTGGGCGCTTGTCGGGCCCATCTTTAAATACTCGGACACCTGGCAATTAGTCATTAACACGGGCACGACCATTATTACGTTCCTGATGGTTTTTCTGGTCCAGTCATCGCAAAACCGCGATTCAAAAGCCTTGCAGCTAAAATTAGACGAGTTGATTTTTAAGTTAAGGCCGGCCGATAACGTCATGATCAATATCGAAGAACTCAGTGAACGTGAACTGGAGGTAATTGCCAAAAAATACCGGCAACTCCGGGAGAAAAAGGCTACACTGCAAAACACCGATTTGCAAAAAGAACCTTCCGATGCGCTCCGATCGGCCAATAAAAAGAAAAGAACCCGGAAAAAACAGCAGGCCTGAATCTGTGGATAACTTTCTTGCAATCTGTGCCGCCGCTTGGCCTTAAACCCGGAAATTTGCGGTTTAAACCGAATCTTACTGAAAAAATGTCCTACGCCCCCCGTATTGCCCAAGCCCTTTCTATTTCCCTGCGCCGGGTGGAAAGCACCATCGAATTGCTCGATTCCGGCGCTACTATCCCTTTCATCGCCCGATACCGGAAAGAAGCCACCGGAGAATTAGACGAGGTGCAAATCGGTGATATTCAGGATTTACTGAAAAAGTACAAAGAACTCGATAAACGCCGGGAGGCCATCCTGCAAAGCATCGGGGAGCAGGGCAAACTCACGCCCGAGCTCCGCAAAGTCATCGAAGCGGCCGGCACGATGACTGAATTGGAAGACCTGTACCTGCCTTATAAACCCAAACGTAAAACCAGGGCCACCACAGCCATAGAAAAAGGCTTGGAGCCGCTCGCCAAACGAATTTTTGCCCAGCGGGATAAAGACGTGGACCTGCTGGCAGCCCAATACCTCAACGATCAGGTGCGCAGTGTGGAAGAAGCCCTGCAAGGCGCTCGCGACATCATCGCCGAATGGGTAGCGGAAGACAAAAAAGCCCGCGACCGGGTGCGGCGTCATTTTGAAAAGGGTGCGCTCATCGCCTCCAAACTGGTGCGGGGTAAAGCCGAAGAAGCCAAAAAATACCAGGATTATTTCGAATGGAGCGAAAAACTCACCACCTGCCCTTCGCACCGCCTCCTGGCCATGCGCCGGGGCGAAGACGAAGGTTTCCTTCGGGTGGGCATCGCGCCGGAGGAAGAACCTGCCACGCATGATCTGGAAAATATGTACGTACTCGCATACGGCGAATCCGCCGAACAGGTGCGGCTGGCGGTGAAAGACAGTTACAAACGCCTGCTGCAACCCGGCATCGAGACGGAATTTCGCAACAGCAGCAAGGAAAAAGCCGACTTGGAAGCGATCCGGGTATTCACCGAAAACCTGCGCCAATTGCTCCTCTCGGCGCCGCTGGGAGAAAAAGCGGTGCTCGGGATCGACCCCGGATTCCGCAGCGGCTGTAAAGTAGTTTGTCTGGACGCCAACGGAAATTTCCTGTACTACACGGCCGTTTACCCACACGAGCCGCAGCGACAGGTATTTGAAAGTCAATCGATTATCGAACATTTGGTGGAAAAATACAAGATCGACGCCATATCGGTGGGCAACGGCACGGCCGGGCGCGAAACGATGGATTTTTTGGGAAAAATAAAATTCAGCCGTCCGGTCGAAGTTTTTCAGGTCAACGAAGCTGGCGCATCCATTTATTCAGCGTCGGAAGTGGCCCGGGAAGAATTTCCCAAAGAAGACCTCACGGTGCGCGGCGCCGTCAGCATCGGCCGCCGCCTGATGGACCCGCTGGCCGAATTGGTCAAAATTGATCCCAAAAGTATCGGTGTGGGGCAGTATCAGCACGACGTCAATCAAACCCAACTTAAAGAGAGCCTCGACCGAACGGTGGAGAGCTGCGTAAACGCCGTGGGCATCAACCTAAACACCGCCAGCAAACACCTGCTGACCTACGTCTCCGGACTCGGCCCGGTGCTGGCACAAAATATCGTGCAATATCGCTCTGAAAACGGCGCGTTTAAAAGCCGTTCCGAACTGAAAAAAGTGGCCCGTCTGGGCGATAAAGCCTACGAACAATGCGCCGGATTCCTGCGGATACGCGAGGGGAAAAATCCGCTGGATAATACCGCCGTACACCCGGAACGCTACGGAATGGTGGAGGAAATGGCGGCCGATCTGCACTGTAAAGTCGTTGATCTATTGAAAGACAATACCTTGCGCAAACAAATCGATGCGAAAAAATACGTCCGCGGCGACGTCGGACTGCCGACCCTGCAAGATATCCTGAAGGAACTGGAAAAACCCGGCCTCGACCCCCGCGGTTCGGCAAAATCTTTCGAATTCGGCAACGTGCGCAGCATAGAAGATTTGTCGCCAGGTATGGTATTGCCCGGCATCGTCACAAACATCACCAATTTCGGCGTCTTCGTAGACATCGGGATCAAAGACTCCGGCCTGGTACACGTGTCGCAACTCTCCAATAAATTTGTTCGCAACCCGCTGGAGGTCGTGCAGTTGCAACAGCAAGTGACTGTACGCGTGCTCGAAATCGACCCTGTGCGCAAACGCGTGGCCTTGACGATGAAAGACGTATGATCTGGCCGGTAGGGCGTCCGGCATTAGCCCGGATGATCCGGCGGCAAGGGAACTTTTACGCCTTTCGGCAAGAGGATATCGAGCAGGCCGCTACGGGCCGAACGCCAGAGGAAACGCAGGAAATCGTCGCCGGCAATGCGTGTATAATCAATTGTGCCGGTACGGATTGGGCCCGATTCATCCTTTTTGTTTTTGGTTCGGAGTAACAAATTGGCTATCGAAGAAAGCAAGTGCTTCTTTTCTGTGCCTTTGGCTTCTATAACTGTGACTTCCAGACCATCATACATAGCCTCGAGGGCGCCGCTCGCTTTGCCGTTTTGCACCTTTGCCTGCAATTGCACGCTTTTCAAATCGCCGCTTTCGATGATTAAATTGTCCTTTTCAAAAAGCGGATTGAGCGCCAGCATAGACATGGCGCTTAAGGTAGCGCGGAAAGAACAGGCAAAATCGCGGGAGAGCAGGGGCAATTTTATCGAGACCACCAGTTTGCCGGCATTCATCAAACGGCAATTCGCATCGATGAGCGCCGGATGCGCGTCGCTCATCAGCAGCGAATCGTTGGTAAAATTGGTTATTTTCAGATAGGCCTGGTCAAACGTGATGACGCCTTTTCCATCGGGCTTTTTTTCATGGTAAACGATGTCGACGTTCCTGGCGAAAATGCTGTCTGCCCGCAGGTAAAAATTCAGGTCGCGGATGAGTTCGTTCGGCATCCTTTTATCCGGCACCTGTTCGAGCGATTTATCGACATACACATCCACCTTGCCTTGGTTCATGTCCACTGTTTGCATAGTCCAAATACCGCGATGCAAGGCTTTGAACAGGTCGATGCGGACAATTAAAATGCTGTTAATGCTCAACCTGAAACGTCCCCGACGAAATTTTTGCCGCCGGACGAATTCCTCGTCGCTGATGTCCGGCCCGGCAGACACGCTGCTTAATTTCGCCAATTCGTCCCGGCTGGAAAAATCGCCCGAACCCACTGCAAAAACGTAGGGACTTTTGGAGGTTTTAAACTTGTAATTCTTGAAATCAAATCGAATTGCCTGCGCATACAAAGCCTTTGGTCCGCCGGCCTGCCTGTTTTCTTCCCCCTTGACCTCAATGTCTTTTTTTGCAGCCGCAATTTGGGCATTTTTATCCACAAAAATCGAATCCAGCAAGCAATTTATGGTGTCGGCGCTTTGTTCCGTGGTGCGATTCCGGCTATCCGTTTTGCCAAGAACGAAGGAGCCGTTATCAACCGTAAAACTTTTAATACTCAGGCTTTTTACCCGTTCGCACAACATCTGTGGAAGGCGTTCCCGAAAAGATACTTCCAAGGTGTCCGACAAGACTAAACTGTCGAGTCTTGTGTACATCTCCACGACCGGGTCGAAAACTGTTATATTCCCAAGATCCACCACTTTAGTGGACCAGGACGAATAAAAACGGGCATCGGTAAGCACCAAACGCCTAATGTTTAGATTGATCAGGGAGACGGGCTTTTCCGGGTGTTCGGTCCGTTGTTTTTCTAAAAGCACGGTATCGGTGTACAGCCGGATATCCTTGAAACTGGCAAAACCGGTGATCGGGTTGCAATACACCCCCCGAATGTCTAATCGATATACGCCGGCGCTACCCGAAGAAACCGCGTCGATTAATTTGTTTTTTATCAAAGGAGCAAGGAAAAAACGCATCAAAAGCATAAGAATCACTGCCGAGATGGCAACGACGATGGCTGCTTTTTTAAGCAAACTTTTTTGACGCGGCGTCAATATTGATGCTTGCAGGCGTTTTGAATTGAGCATTCAATACACTATAAAATTCATGTGCCAGGGGGGTTAGAGGGTTTAGGAGGGTTTAGGAGGTTTAGGAATGGGCTGTTAAAAAGGGGACTATTTCTTCCTCCCATTTTTGAAACTGCTATCATTTTATTTTTCCGCTCTGGCTATGTTTTTTCAAACCAAATCCGTATCTTAGGAACGGTGTCAAAATAACTTCCCAATTTGATGCCATTCTTTTGCCGTCATCCGTCCCATCTTTTTCGTTAAATAGCGCGGCTATTCGCCTCAAAAGATAGTTGGCTGACACCAAAA